>UMDW01001494.1_pt1 | contig 64516 bp, 70 predicted proteins | sample 1964611 | NCBI WGS metagenome assembly UMDW01 (sample SAMEA4836006, study PRJEB28245) | human gut metagenome | biome: gut microbiome; material: fecal sample | place: Denmark | collected 2008 | reverse complement strand
AGCTGCTGACGCTCGAGCCGCTCGGCAATCTCGCGCGCCCCGGCGGCGAAGGTGGAGCCGGTATCGCCGTCGCCTACTTTGGCATCCAGCGCGTTGAGATGTTCTTCAAGATCGATGAGGGCGCCGGTCACCTGCGCCACGTAATCGCCCACCTGTGGGTTGGCCGAGGGCGTAAAATCCACCCGGGCGCTGTCGAGGGTGGACGGCACGACGTTGATAGTCCGCGGCTGCACCGGCTTCTGCCAGCTGGCGGTTTCCACATCCGAAAGCAGCGCTTTCTCAATACTCTCCTCCAGCACGATGGTGGTCAGCGAGAAGCCTTTCATATCCAGCGCCGTCACCAGCGAGGCCGGGCCTATTAACCAGTCAATGCGCGCCTGCAGCGGGGTGTTGGCCAGCTCGCGGGTCAGGATCGCCATCTCAGCCACCGACACGCCGCCGAGGTTATTGAGCATCACCGCCAGGCGGCCGGTTTCCGGTAGGACGGCGGTCAGTTTTTCCACCATCAGGTTAACGATTTCCGCACTGTTTTGCGTGGCGATCGTCGAGGCGCCCGGCTCACCGTGGATGCCCATTCCCAGCTCGGCGTGACCGGCCTGATGGCGCGGCGCGCTGTCGGCTTCCTGCGGCAGGTGGCAGCTGGCCAGCGCCACCCCGATGCTGGCGGTATGGCTGGCGGCGTATTGCGCTTCACGCAGGACGGTGGCGAGGTTGAAGCCGCGCTCGGCGAAATAGCCCGCCACTTTATGCACCAGAATGGTCCCGGCGATGCCGCGCGGCTGTTTGTTATCCGGCAGCGAAATATCGTCGCCGACGATCAGCATCTCCACGTTGTAGCCGAGTCGGCGCGCTTTCTCCGCCGCCAGACCGAAGTTAAGCCGATCGCCGGTGTAGTTTTTGACGATCAGCAGGCAGCCCGCCTCGCCGGTCACTGCCTGAATGGCGGTGAGCACCGCGTCGACGCTCGGCGAGGCGAACAGATCGCCGCAGACCGCGGCGGTCAGCATGCCTTTACCAATAAAGCCGACGTGCGCCGGTTCATGGCCGGCGCCGCCGCCGGAGATCACCGCCACGTTGTTTTTATTCAGATCGCGACGGACCACCACCCGGATCGCCGGGTCGCTCTCCAGACGGGCGAGGTTATTCCACGGGCTGGCGATAATGGTACCCTCAATCACATCGTTGACGAGGCTGGCGCGCTGGTTAAAAAAGAATTGAGACATAGTGGTTCCTGAAGAGTAAGCGAAAACTCACCCTCCGGAGGCAGGCCCCCGGAGCGGTAACGGTCAATGTGAATTTTAGTCACGGATAAGGCGCTGGTGGCGCATATCGAGCACGATAGTCTCGCCGGGCTGCACGCTGTTCAGCGCCTCGCCCTGCTGGCTCAGCCAGGCGATCCCCGCCGCGCGGGCGATAATCGCGCCGTGAGCCTGTTCGCTGCCGTCGCGCAGGCACAGGCCTTTAACGAAGCTGGCATCCAGCTGTAAGACGGTTGAGGGATAAATATTGTCGGCAATAATAATTGTTGGCTCGCCGGGCGTCGGCACTCTCTCCTGAGCGCCCTGCAGATGGCGCAGGGTGCGCTGCAAAATATCTTCGATATCGATATAGCGCGCCTGCAGGTAGGGGTCATCCAGCTGGCGATACTGCTGGCTGAGCTCCATCAACACCTGATGCCATGCCCATTCCGCCGTGCATTGTTCGGTGAGCAGACGATCGTTGGCGGCATCAAACAGATCGTCATCGTCGAGCAGGGTGTGGTGCCCGGCGAAGATCGCCGCGATATCGGCGTGAAATTTATTTTCCGCCAGCTCGGTCAGGGCGATAAGATCCGCCAGCGTCTGGTCAATGGCCTGGCGCAGGCGCTGCTGCTCGCGGGCGGCATCGGCGGCAGCCGGGCGGAGCGGCTGGATCAGGGCCAGCGGATAGCGCAGGGCAGCGCCTTCGACGCGCTCGGGCGTTGCCGGAGCCGCTGCCGGTTGCGCCGCAGGCGATTCACCGAAGTTATCGGCGGCCAGCGCCTGAAACGCCGCCAGCGCCGCGTCGGCATCCGGACCGCGGGCCAGCAGGCGCAGCTTATCGTTGCGGCGGACCTGCAATAGCGCGATTTGGTTGAGGCTGTCCGGTTTGACGCACTTCCCGTTTTTCTCCAGCAGCAGATCGGCGTTAAAGCCCGCCAGCGCGGCGACCAGCTTCGACGCCGGACGCACGTGCAGGCCGTTATGATTGTTAATAATGACTGACACCGATTTTGTGTCGCCGTCGTCGGCAAGCATCGGCGCCGGCGCGGCGTCAGAAGTTGGCGAAGGTAAACCCAGCTGAACCCGCTTGGCCTCCAGGGCGCTCATGGCGTCGGCGATCACCTTGTCGATCCCGGCGCCGGAGGCAGCGCTGACGGTGGCCGCCAGCGTCCCTTCCACCAGCGGCGCGGCGCACAGTCGCACCTTCGCGGCAATCGCCGGATCGAGCAGATCGAGGGCGGTTTCGGCGCTGAGCAACGCGCTGCCGATATCCATCATCACCAGCACGTGATCGGTATCGGCCACGGATTCGATCGCCTCCATGACTTTAAGCGGATCGGTGCCGATCGGGCTGTCGGGATCGTCGATCCCGGCGGCGATCGCCAGTTTGCAGCCATCGTTGATTAACATCTGCCGGGCCAGTTCTCCGACACCTTCGCCCAGCCGGGCGCTATGAGAAACAATAACCAGGTTTACCATCGCAATTTCCTTACTCTTTGGCGGCGGCGGCCAGCATCTGAACCATAAACAGCACCGAGGTCGCGCCGGGATCCTGATGTCCGATGCTGCGCTCGCCGAGATAGCTGGCGCGGCCTTTACGCGCCTGCATAGTGATGGTGGCGTGGGCCGCACGCTCGGCCACTTCGCAGGCGGCATCCAGCGCGGCGGCGATCGACAGGTGCTGCTCGCTGGACTGGCGCAGGGAGTCCACCACCGGCAGCCAGACGTCGCACATGGTTTTATCCCCTGGCTCCGCTTTGCCGCGGTTGACGACACCGTCCGCACCTTCGCGGATCATCAGGTACAGCTCGTCGAGCGTCAGGCTCTGGTGGGCCTGGGTCACCTGCGCGGCGCGAATGAAGAAGGTGCCGAACAGCGGGCCGCTGGCGCCGCCGACGTTGGAGAGCAGCGTCATGCCGGTGTTTTTGAGGATAAAGCCAATATCTTTATCGGCAATCGACGGCAGCTTTTCGACCACTTTACTGAAACCGCGGTGCATATTGAGACCGTGGTCGGCGTCGCCAATCTCTTTATCGAGGCCGGTGAGAAAATCGCTCTCTTTGGTGAAAATATCGCCGCAGCGGTACAGCCAGTCGACGATTTGCGTTCTGTTCAGTGACATGTCGTGCTCCTTAGTTTCCCCAGTTCAGCGCCGGGGTGTGAACCGGGGCGTCCCATAGCGTCAGCGTCTCGTCATCCACTTTCAGCAGAGTGATGGAGAAGCCCGCCATATCCAGCGAAGTACAGTAGCTGCCGATGAGGTTGCGTTCGATGATGATGCCGGACGCTTCGCAGCGCTGGGCAAGGCGGTTATACACGCCATACAGTTCGGAAAGCGGAGTGGCGCCGAGGTTATTAACCAGCGCGATAACCCGGTCGCCGTTTTGCAGCGCGGTTTTGCTCTGCTGCACTTCCTGCCACGCGCCCTTGACGGTATCCCACTGGCGCAGCGTGCGGCTGTAAGCGCCGTTTTCCAGCAGGGTATCGAACATCTCATCGACGGTTTGGTCCAGCGAGCTGAAGCGGCGGCGGTCGATGCCCGGCTCGCCGTGAATGCCGACGCCGAACTCCATCTCGTCATCTTTCAGCGTAAAGGATGGCTGCCCGGCAGCCGGTACGGTGCAGGCGCCGAGGGCGATACCAATCGAGTGGCCGAGATTGTTCAGGCGGCGGCCCAGTTCAGCGCAGGCTTCCAGCGAGTCGCCGCGCTCGGCGGCGGCGCCGACCAGTTTTTCGATCAGTACGGTGTTGGCGACGCCGCGACGACCGGCGGTATAGAGGCTGTCTTTCACCGCCACGTCGTCGTCGACCACCACGGTGGTGACTTTAATGCCGCTCTCATGCAGCAGCTCGGTGGCGGTCTCAAAATTCAGGATGTCGCCGGTATAGTTTTTGATAATTAGCAAGACGCCTTCGCCGCCGTCAATTTGCATCGCGCATTCAAACATTTTGTCCGGCGTCGGCGAGGTGAAGATTTCCCCCGGACAGGCGCCGGAGAGCATGCCCTGGCCGATATAGCCGCAGTGCATCGGTTCATGTCCGCTGCCGCCGCCGGAGAGCAGGGCCACCTTGCCAGCCACCGGCGCGTCGGTGCGGGTCACATACAGCGGGTCCTGATGCAGGGTCAGCTGCGGATGGGCTTTAGCCAGCCCCTGTAATTGTTCATTCAGTACATCTTCAACACGGTTAATCAGCTTTTTCATTATTCAGTGCTCCGTTGGAGAAGGTTCGATGCCGCCTCTCTGCTGGCGGAGGCGGTCATCGCGTAGGGGTATCGTCTGACGGTGGAGCGTGCCTGGCGATATGATGATTCTGGCTGAGCGGACGAAAAAAAGAATGCCCCGACGATCGGGTTTCATTACGAAACATTGCTTCCTGATTTTGTTTCTTTATGGAACGTTTTTGCTGAGGATATGGTGAAAATGCGAGCTGGCGCGCTTTTTTTCTTCTGTCATAAGCGGCGGTCAGGATAGCCGGCGAAGCGGGTGGGAAAAAATTTTTTGCTGATTTTCTGCCGACTGCGGGAGAAAAGGCGGTCAAACACGGAGGATTGTAAGGGCATTATGCGGCAAAGGAGCGGATCGGGATCGCAATCCTGACAGAGACTAGGGTTTTTTGTTCCAATATGGAACGTAAAAAATTAACCTGTGTTTCATATCAGAACAAAAAGGCGAAAGATTTTTTTGTTCCCTGCCGGCCCTACAGTGATCGCACTGCTCCGGTACGCTCCGTTCAGGCCGCGCTTCACTGGCCGGCGCGGATAACGCCAGGGCTCATCATGTCTACATGCGCACTTATTTGAGGGTGAAAGGAATGCTAAAAGTTATTCAATCTCCAGCCAAATATCTTCAGGGTCCTGATGCTGCTGTTCTGTTCGGTCAATATGCCAAAAACCTGGCGGAGAGCTTCTTCGTCATCGCCGACGATTTCGTAATGAAGCTGGCGGGAGAGAAAGTGGTGAATGGCCTGCAGAGCCACGATATTCGCTGCCATGCGGAACGGTTTAACGGTGAATGCAGCCATGCGGAAATCAACCGTCTGATGGCGATTTTGCAAAAACAGGGCTGCCGCGGCGTGGTCGGGATCGGCGGTGGTAAAACCCTCGATACCGCGAAGGCGATCGGTTACTACCAGAAGCTGCCGGTGGTGGTGATCCCGACCATCGCCTCGACCGATGCGCCGACCAGCGCGCTGTCGGTGATCTACACCGAAGCGGGCGAGTTTGAAGAGTATCTGATCTATCCGAAAAACCCGGATATGGTGGTGATGGACACGGCGATTATCGCCAAAGCGCCGGTACGCCTGCTGGTCTCCGGCATGGGCGATGCGCTCTCCACCTGGTTCGAGGCCAAAGCTTGCTACGATGCGCGCGCCACCAGCATGGCCGGAGGACAGTCCACCGAGGCGGCGCTGAGCCTCGCCCGCCTGTGCTATGATACGCTGCTGGCGGAGGGCGAAAAGGCCCGTCTGGCGGCGCAGGCCGGGGTAGTGACCGAAGCGCTGGAGCGCATCATCGAGGCGAACACTTATCTCAGCGGCATTGGCTTTGAAAGCAGTGGCCTGGCCGCTGCCCACGCAATCCACAACGGTTTCACCATTCTTGAAGAGTGCCACCATCTGTATCACGGTGAGAAAGTGGCCTTCGGTACCCTGGCGCAGCTGGTGCTACAGAACAGCCCGATGGACGAGATTGAAACGGTGCTGGGCTTCTGCCAGCGCGTCGGCCTGCCGGTGACGCTCGCGCAGATGGGCGTCAAAGAGGGGATCGACGAGAAAATCGCCGCGGTGGCGAAAGCCACCTGCGCGGAAGGGGAAACCATCCACAATATGCCGTTTGCGGTGACCCCGGAGAGCGTCCATGCCGCTATCCTCACCGCCGATCTGTTAGGCCAGCAGTGGCTGGCGCGTTAATTCGCGGTGGCTAAACCGCTGGCGCAAGTTGGCGGTTTTTCTTTCTCCCCTCCGGCAGTCGCTGCCGGAGGGGTTCTCTATGGTACAACGCGGAAAAGGATATGACTGTTCAGACTCAGGATACCGGGAAGGCGGTCTCTTCCGTCATCGCCCAGTCATGGCACCGCTGCAGCAAGTTTATGCAGCGCGAAACCTGGCAAACGCCGCACCAGGCCCAGGGCCTGACCTTCGACTCCATCTGTCGGCGTAAAACCGCGCTGCTCACCATCGGCCAGGCGGCGCTGGAAGACGCCTGGGAGTTTATGGACGGCCGCCCCTGCGCGCTGTTTATTCTTGATGAGTCCGCCTGCATCCTGAGCCGTTGCGGCGAGCCGCAAACCCTGGCCCAGCTGGCTGCCCTGGGATTTCGCGACGGCAGCTATTGTGCGGAGAGCATTATCGGCACCTGCGCGCTGTCGCTGGCCGCGATGCAGGGCCAGCCGATCAACACCGCCGGCGATCGGCATTTTAAGCAGGCGCTACAGCCATGGAGTTTTTGCTCGACGCCGGTGTTTGATAACCACGGGCGGCTGTTCGGATCTATCTCGCTTTGCTGTCTGGTCGAGCACCAGTCCAGCGCCGACCTCTCCCTGACGCTGGCCATCGCCCGCGAGGTGGGTAACTCCCTGCTCACCGACAGCCTGCTGGCGGAATCCAACCGTCACCTCAATCAGATGTACGGCCTGCTGGAGAGCATGGACGATGGGGTGATGGCGTGGAACGAACAGGGCGTGCTGCAGTTTCTCAATGTTCAGGCGGCGAGACTGCTGCATCTTGATGCTCAGGCCAGCCAGGGGAAAAATATCGCCGATCTGGTGACCCTCCCGGCGCTGCTGCGCCGCGCCATCAAACACGCCCGCGGCCTGAATCACGTCGAAGTCACCTTTGAAAGTCAGCATCAGTTTGTCGACGCGGTGATCACCTTAAAACCGATTGTCGAGGCGCAAGGCAACAGTTTTATTCTGCTGCTGCACCCGGTGGAGCAGATGCGGCAGCTGATGACCAGCCAGCTCGGTAAAGTGAGCCACACCTTTGAGCAGATGTCTGCCGACGATCCGGAAACCCGACGCCTGATCCACTTTGGCCGGCAGGCGGCGCGCGGCGGCTTCCCGGTGCTGCTGTGCGGCGAAGAGGGGGTCGGGAAAGAGCTGCTGAGCCAGGCTATTCACAATGAAAGCGAACGGGCGGGCGGCCCCTACATCGCCGTCAACTGCCAGCTATATGCCGACAGCGTGCTGGGCCAGGACTTTATGGGCAGCGCCCCTACCGACGATGAAAATGGTCGCCTGAGCCGCCTTGAGCTGGCCAACGGCGGCACCCTGTTTCTGGAAAAGATCGAGTATCTGGCGCCGGAGCTGCAGTCGGCTCTGCTGCAGGTGATTAAGCAGGGCGTGCTCACCCGCCTCGACGCCCGGCGCCTGATCCCGGTGGATGTGAAGGTGATTGCCACCACCACCGTCGATCTGGCCAATCTGGTGGAACAGAACCGCTTTAGCCGCCAGCTGTACTATGCGCTGCACTCCTTTGAGATCGTCATCCCGCCGCTGCGCGCCCGACGCAACAGTATTCCGTCGCTGGTGCATAACCGGTTGAAGAGCCTGGAGAAGCGTTTCTCTTCGCGACTGAAAGTGGACGATGACGCGCTGGCGCAGCTGGTGGCCTACTCGTGGCCGGGGAATGATTTTGAGCTCAATAGCGTCATTGAGAATATCGCCATCAGCAGCGACAACGGCCACATTCGCCTGAGTAATCTGCCGGAATATCTCTTTTCCGAGCGGCCGGGCGGGGATAGCGCGTCATCGCTGCTGCCGGCCAGCCTGACCTTTAGCGCCATCGAAAAGGAAGCTATTATTCACGCCGCCCGGGTGACCAGCGGGCGGGTGCAGGAGATGTCGCAGCTGCTCAATATCGGCCGCACCACCCTGTGGCGCAAAATGAAGCAGTACGATATTGACGCCAGCCAGTTCAAGCGCAAGCATCAGGCCTAGTCTCCTCGATACGCGCCATGGAGAACAGGGCATCCGACAGGCGATTGCTGTAGCGTTTGAGCGCATCGCGCAGCGGATGCGCGCGGTCCATGGCCGTCAGCAGGCGTTCGAGCCGACGGGACTGGGTGCGCGCCACGTGCAGCTGGGCAGAGGCGAGATTCCTCCCCGGGATCACGAACTGTTTTAACGGGCCGCTCTCGGCCATATTGCGGTCGATAAGCCGCTCCAGGGCGGTGATCTCCTCTTCGCCGATCGTCTGGCTCAGGCGGGTCAGGCCCCGCGCATCGCTGGCCAGTTCAGCCCCCAGCACGAACAGCGTCTGCTGAATATGGTGCAGGCTTTCCCGCAGCCCGGCGTCGCGGGTCGTGGCGTAGCAGACGCCCAGCTGGGATATCAGTTCATCGACGGTGCCGTAGGCCTCGACGCGAATATGGTCTTTCTCGATGCGGCTGCCGCCGTACAGGGCGGTGGTGCCTTTATCCCCGGTGTGGGTATAGATACGATACATTCAGTTTCTCTCACTTAACGGCAGGACTTTAACCAGCTGCCCGGCGTTGGCGCCGAGCGTACGCAGATGATCGTCGCTATCGGTGACGTGTCCGGTAGCCAGCGGCGCGTCCGCCGGCAGCTGGGCATGAGTGAGGGCTATCTCGCCGGACGCGCTGAGCCCGATACCCACCCGCAGGGGCGAGCTTCTGGCCGCCAGGGCGCCCAGCGCAGCGGCGTCACCGCCTCCGTCATAGGTTATGGTCTGGCAGGGGACCCCCTGCTCCTCCAGCCCCCAGCACAGCTCATTGATGGCGCCGGCATGGTGCCCGCGCGGATCGTAAAACAGGCGTACGCCTGGCGGTGAAAGCGACATTACGGCCCCCTCGTTAACACTCAGAATGCCTGGCGGAAAATCGCGGCAATCTCCTGCTCGTTGCCTTTACGCGGGTTCGAGAACGCATTGCCGTCTTTCAGAGCCATCTCCGCCATGTAGGGGAAGTCGGCCTCTTTTACCCCCAGATCGCGCAGATGCTGCGGAATACCGATATCCATCGACAGACGCGTGATAGCGGCGATGGCTTTTTCCGCCGCGTCGAGAGTGGACAGTCCGGTGATATTTTCGCCCATCAGTTCAGCGATATCGGCGAATTTCTCCGGGTTGGCGATCAGGTTGTAGCGCGCCACATGCGGCAGCAGGACAGCGTTGGCCACGCCGTGCGGCATGTCGTACAGGCCGCCCAGCTGGTGCGCCATGGCGTGCACGTAGCCGAGGTTGGCGTTATTGAAAGCCATCCCGGCCAGCAGAGAGGCATAGGCCATGTTTTCCCGCGCCTGCAGATTGCTGCCGAGGGCCACGGCCTGGCGCAGGTTGCGGGCGATGAGGCGGATCGCCTGCATGGCGGCGGCGTCCGTCACCGGGTTAGCGTCTTTGGAGATATAGGCCTCTACGGCGTGGGTCAGGGCATCCATCCCGGTCGCCGCGGTCAGGGCGGCCGGTTTACCGATCATCAGCAGCGGATCGTTGATAGAGACCGACGGCAGGTTGCGCCAGCTGACGATCACAAACTTCACTTTGGTTTCGGTGTTGGTCAGGACGCAGTGGCGGGTGACCTCGCTGGCGGTGCCGGCGGTGGTATTGACCGCGACGATAGGCGGCAGTGGGTTGGTCAGGGTCTCGATTCCGGCATACTGGTACAGATCGCCCTCATGGGTGGCGGCGATGCCGATGCCTTTGCCGCAATCGTGCGGGCTGCCGCCGCCCACGGTGACGATGATGTCGCACTGTTCGCGGCGAAACACGGCGAGGCCGTCGCGCACGTTGGTGTCTTTCGGGTTCGGCTCGACGCCGTCAAAGATCGCCACCTCGATCCCGGCCTCCCGCAGATAATGCAGGGTTTTGTCCACCGCGCCATCTTTAATTGCCCGCAGGCCTTTGTCGGTGACCAGCAGGGCTTTTTTCCCCCCCAGCAGCTGGCAGCGTTCGCCGACTACGGAAATGGCGTTGGGGCCAAAAAAGTTAACGTTTGGCACCAGATAATCAAACATACGATAGCTCATAATATACCTTCTCGCTTCAGGTTATAATGCGGAAAAACAATCCAGGGCGCACTGGGCTAATAATTGATCCTGCTCGACCGTACCGCCGCTAACGCCGACGGCGCCAATTACCTGCTTATTAAAAATAACTGGCAGGCCGCCGCCAAAAATAATAATTCGCTGTTGGTTGGTTAGCTGCAGACCGTACAGAGATTGTCCTGGCTGGACCGCTGACGTAATTTCATGGGTACCTTGCTTCAGGCTGCAGGCGCTCCAGGCTTTATTCAGGGAAATATCGCAGCTGGAGACGAAGGCCTCGTCCATCCGCTGGATAAGCAGCGTGTTACCTCCGTGGTCAACCACGGAAAACACCACCGCCACGTTGATCTCAGTGGCTTTTTTTTGCACCGCCGCCGCCATTTGCTGGGCGGCGGCCAGGGTGATTGTCTGAACTTGTTGGCTCTTGTTCATCATTCTCTCCCGCACCAGGATAACGCTGGCGCGAATAGTCAGTAGGGGGTGATAGTAAAAAACTATTACCATTCGGTTGGCTTGCTTTATTTTTGTCAGCGTTATTTTGTCGCCCGCCATGATTTAGTCAATAGGGTTAAAATAGCGTCGGCAAAACGTAATTAAGGGCGTTTTTTATTAATTGATTTATATCATTGCGGGCGATCACATTTTTTATTTTTGCCGCCGGAGTAAAGTTTCATAGTGAAACTGTCGGTAGATTTTGTGTGCCAAATTGAAACGAAATTAAATTTATATTTTTTACCACTGGCTCATTTAAAGTTCCGCTATTGCCGGTAATGGCCGGGCGGCAACGACGCTGGCCCGGCGTATTCGCTACCGTCTGCGGATTTCACCTTTTGAGCCGATGAACAATGAAAAGATCAAAACGATTTGCAGTACTGGCCCAGCGCCCCGTCAATCAGGACGGGCTGATTGGCGAGTGGCCTGAAGAGGGGCTGATCGCCATGGACAGCCCCTTTGACCCGGTCTCTTCAGTAAAAGTGGACAACGGTCTGATCGTCGAACTGGACGGCAAACGCCGGGACCAGTTTGACATGATCGACCGGTTTATCGCCGATTACGCGATCAACGTTGAACGCACAGAGCAGGCAATGCGCCTGGAGGCGGTGGAAATAGCCCGCATGCTGGTGGATATTCACGTCAGCCGGGAGGAGATCATTGCCATCACTACCGCCATCACGCCGGCCAAAGCGGTCGAGGTGATGGCGCAGATGAACGTGGTGGAGATGATGATGGCGCTGCAGAAGATGCGTGCCCGCCGGACCCCCTCCAACCAGTGCCACGTCACCAATCTCAAAGATAATCCGGTGCAGATTGCCGCTGACGCCGCCGAGGCCGGGATCCGCGGCTTCTCAGAACAGGAGACCACGGTCGGTATCGCGCGCTACGCGCCGTTTAACGCCCTGGCGCTGTTGGTCGGTTCGCAGTGCGGCCGCCCCGGCGTGTTGACGCAGTGCTCGGTGGAAGAGGCCACCGAGCTGGAGCTGGGCATGCGTGGCTTAACCAGCTACGCCGAGACGGTGTCGGTCTACGGCACGGAAGCGGTATTTACCGACGGCGATGATACTCCGTGGTCAAAGGCGTTCCTCGCCTCGGCCTACGCCTCCCGCGGGTTGAAAATGCGCTACACCTCCGGCACCGGATCCGAAGCGCTGATGGGCTATTCGGAGAGCAAGTCGATGCTCTACCTCGAATCGCGCTGCATCTTCATTACCAAAGGCGCCGGGGTTCAGGGGCTGCAAAACGGCGCGGTGAGCTGTATCGGCATGACCGGCGCTGTGCCGTCGGGCATTCGGGCGGTGCTGGCGGAAAACCTGATCGCCTCTATGCTCGACCTCGAAGTGGCGTCCGCCAACGACCAGACTTTCTCCCACTCGGATATTCGCCGCACCGCGCGCACCCTGATGCAGATGCTGCCGGGCACCGACTTTATTTTCTCCGGCTACAGCGCGGTGCCGAACTACGACAACATGTTCGCCGGCTCGAACTTCGATGCGGAAGATTTTGATGATTACAACATCCTGCAGCGTGACCTGATGGTTGACGGCGGCCTGCGTCCGGTGACCGAGGCGGAAACCATTGCCATTCGCCAGAAAGCGGCGCGGGCGATCCAGGCGGTTTTCCGCGAGCTGGGGCTGCCGCCAATCGCCGACGAGGAGGTGGAGGCCGCCACCTACGCGCACGGCAGCAACGAGATGCCGCCGCGTAACGTGGTGGAGGATCTGAGTGCGGTGGAAGAGATGATGAAGCGCAACATCACCGGCCTCGATATTGTCGGCGCGCTGAGCCGCAGCGGCTTTGAGGATATCGCCAGCAATATTCTCAATATGCTGCGCCAGCGGGTCACCGGCGATTACCTGCAGACCTCGGCCATTCTCGATCGGCAGTTCGAGGTGGTGAGTGCGGTCAACGACATCAATGACTATCAGGGGCCGGGCACCGGCTATCGCATCTCTGCCGAACGCTGGGCGGAGATCAAAAATATTCCGGGCGTGGTTCAGCCCGACACCATTGAATAAGGCGGTATACCTGTGCAACAGACAACCCAAATTCAGCCCTCTTTTACCCTGAAAACCCGCGAGGGCGGGGTAGCTTCTGCCGATGAACGTGCCGATGAAGTGGTGATCGGCGTCGGCCCTGCCTTCGATAAACACCAGCATCACACTCTGATCGATATGCCCCATGGCGCGATCCTCAAAGAGCTGATTGCCGGGGTGGAAGAAGAGGGGCTTCACGCCCGGGTGGTGCGCATTCTGCGCACGTCCGACGTCTCCTTTATGGCCTGGGATGCGGCCAACCTGAGCGGCTCGGGGATCGGCATCGGTATCCAGTCGAAGGGGACCACGGTCATCCATCAGCGCGATCTGCTGCCGCTCAGCAACCTGGAGCTGTTCTCCCAGGCGCCGCTGCTGACGCTGGAGACCTACCGGCAGATTGGCAAAAACGCCGCGCGCTATGCGCGCAAAGAGTCACCTTCGCCGGTGCCGGTGGTGAACGATCAGATGGTGCGGCCGAAATTTATGGCCAAAGCCGCGCTATTTCATATCAAAGAGACCAAACATGTGGTGCAGGACGCCGAGCCCGTCACCCTGCACGTCGACTTAGTAAGGGAGTGACCATGAGCGAGAAAACCATGCGCGTGCAGGATTATCCGTTAGCCACCCGCTGCCCGGAGCATATCCTGACGCCTACCGGCAAACCATTGACCGATATTACCCTCGAGAAGGTGCTCTCTGGCGAGGTGGGCCCGCAGGATGTGCGGATCTCCCGCCAGACCCTTGAGTACCAGGCGCAGATTGCCGAGCAGATGCAGCGCCATGCGGTGGCGCGCAATTTCCGCCGCGCGGCGGAGCTTATCGCCATTCCTGACGAGCGCATTCTGGCTATCTATAACGCGCTGCGCCCGTTCCGCTCCTCGCAGGCGGAGCTGCTGGCGATCGCCGACGAGCTGGAGCACACCTGGCATGCGACAGTGAATGCCGCCTTTGTCCGGGAGTCGGCGGAAGTGTATCAGCAGCGGCATAAGCTGCGTAAAGGAAGCTAAGCGGAGGTCAGCATGCCGTTAATAGCCGGGATTGATATCGGCAACGCCACCACCGAGGTGGCGCTGGCGTCCGACGACCCGCAGGCGAGGGCGTTTGTTGCCAGCGGGATCGTTGCGACGACGGGCATGAAAGGGACGCGGGACAATATCGCCGGGACCTTCGCCGCGCTGGAGCAGGCCCTGGCGAAAACACCGTGGTCGATGAGCGATGTCTCTCGCATCTATCTTAACGAAGCCGCGCCGGTGATTGGCGATGTGGCGATGGAGACCATCACCGAGACCATTATCACCGAATCGACCATGATCGGTCATAACCCGCAGACGCCGGGCGGGGTGGGCGTTGGCGTGGGGACGACTATCGCCCTCGGGCGGCTGGCGACGCTGCCGGCGGCGCAGTATGCCGAGGGGTGGATCGTACTGATTGACGACGCCGTCGATTTCCTTGACGCCGTGTGGTGGCTCAATGAGGCGCTCGACCGGGGGATCAACGTGGTGGCGGCGATCCTCAAAAAGGACGACGGCGTGCTGGTGAACAACCGCCTGCGTAAAACCCTGCCGGTGGTAGATGAAGTGACGCTGCTGGAGCAGGTCCCCGAGGGGGTGATGGCGGCGGTGGAAGTGGCCGCGCCGGGCCAGGTGGTGCGGATCCTGTCGAATCCCTACGGGATCGCCACCTTCTTCGGGCTAAGCCCGGAAGAGACCCAGGCCATCGTCCCCATCGCCCGCGCCCTGATTGGCAACCGTTCCGCGGTGGTGCTCAAGACCCCGCAGGGGGACGTGCAGTCGCGGGTGATCCCGGCGGGCAACCTCTACATTAGCGGCGAAAAGCGCCGCGGAGAGGCCGATGTCGCCGAGGGCGCGGAAGCCATCATGCAGGCGATGAGCGCCTGTGCTCCGGTACGCGACATCCGCGGCGAACCGGGCACTCACGCCGGCGGCATGCTTGAGCGGGTGCGCAAGGTAATGGCGTCCCTGACCGACCATGAGATGAGCGCGATATACATCCAGGATCTGCTGGCGGTGGATACGTTTATTCCGCGCAAGGTGCAGGGCGGGATGGCCGGCGAGTGCGCCATGGAAAATGCCGTCGGGATGGCGGCGATGGTGAAAGCGGATCGTCTGCAAATGCAGGTTATCGCCCGCGAACTGAGCGCCCGACTGCAGACCGAGGTGGTGGTGGGCGGCGTGGAGGCCAACATGGCCATCGCCGGGGCGTTAACCACTCCCGGCTGTGCGGCGCCGCTGGCGATCCTCGATCTCGGCGCCGGCTCGACGGATGCGGCGATCGTCAACGCGGAGGGGCAGATAACGGCGGTCCATCTCGCCGGGGCGGGGGATATGGTCAGCCTGTTGATTAAAACCGAGCTGGGCCTCGAGGATCTTTCGCTGGCGGAAGCGATAAAAAAATACCCGCTGGCCAAAGTGGAAAGCCTGTTCAGTATTCGTCACGAGAATGGCGCGGTGGAGTTCTTTCGGGAAGCCCTCAGCCCGGCGGTGTTCGCCAAAGTGGTGTACATCAAGGAGGGCGAACTGGTGCCGATCGATAACGCCAGCCCGCTGGAAAAAATTCGTCTCGTGCGCCGGCAGGCGAAAGAGAAAGTGTTTGTCACCAACTGCCTGCGCGCGCTGCGCCAGGTCTCACCCGGCGGTTCCATTCGCGATATCGCCTTTGTGGTGCTGGTGGGCGGCTCATCGCTGGACTTTGAGATCCCGCAGCTTATCACGGAAGCCTTGTCGCACTATGGCGTGGTCGCCGGGCAGGGCAATATTCGGGGAACAGAAGGGCCGCGCAATGCGGTCGCCACCGGGCTGCTACTGGCCGGTCAGGCGAATTAAACGGGCGCTCGCGCCAGCCTCTCTCTTTAACGTGCTATTTCAGGATGCCGATAATGAACCAGACTTCTACCTTAACCGGGCAGTGCGTGGCCGAGTTTCTTGGCACCGGATTGCTCATTTTCTTCGGCGCGGGCTGCGTCGCTGCGCTGCGGGTCGCCGGGGCCAGCTTTGGTCAGTGGGAGATCAGTATTATCTGGGGCCTTGGCGTCGCCATGGCCATCTACCTGACGGCCGGTGTCTCCGGCGCGCACCTAAATCCGGCGGTGACCATTGCCCTGTGGCTGTTCGCCTGTTTTGAACGCCGCAAGGTGCTGCCGTTTATTGTTGCCCAGACGGCCGGGGCCTTCTGCGCCGCCGCTCTGGTGTATGGGCTCTATCGCCAGCTGTTTCTCGATCTTGAACAGAGTCAGCATATCGTGCGCGGCACTGCCGCCAGTCTTAACCTGGCCGGGGTCTTTTCCACGTACCCGCATCCACATATCACTTTTATACAAGCGTTTGCCGTGGAGACCACCATCACGGCAATCCTGATGGCGATGATCATGGCCCTGACCGACGACGGCAACGGAATTCCGCGCGGGCCGCTGGCGCCGTTGCTGATTGGCTTGCTGATCGCCGTGATCGGCGCGTCGATGGGGCCGCTAACCGGCTTTGCGCTGAATCCGGCGCGCGACTTCGGCCCAAAACTGTTTACCAGTCTGGCCGGGTGGGGCTCGATCGCCTTTACCGGTGGGCTGGCGATCCCTTACTTTCTGGTGCCGCTGCTGGCGCCGGTGGTGGGGGCGATTATCGGGGCGTTTTTGTATCGCAAGCTTATCGGCCGCCATCTGCCGTGCGAATGCGGTATCGATGAGTAAAGCGGGACCCGCCGCAGCGCGGCGGGTTTCCCCGGCCTGATGCCGGGGGGGGTTATTTTTTGATGACCGCGCTGAGATCGCCAAGTTTAGCGGCGGGGTTCTTGTGGCACTCCTGCAGCATTTTCGGTACCGAAACGGTCTCGACTTCATGCCAGTCAACATAGTCGCCGCCGCTAAAGTCGGTGTTGCGATTCACTACCCAGAAGGCCACCGGGGTCATGCTTTTTGGGTTCATATCCATAAATTCCTGACAGGTCATATTCTGCGGCGTGGTTTCCTCAACCGCGAACGCCGGGCTGGTCATCAGACAGAATGTGGTAGCCGCCACGGTCAATACGAGTGCTTTAGGTAAATTCATTTTCTTCTCCAGTGACAAAATAGGGCTTAAGCCTGAGCGTGCTTCATTTTATTGCGCAGGACCAACAAGCCGATGGCGCTAAATATCATTTCAACGCCGATAAAGGCGGTAATAAATAACCAGCTTTGCTGCGGGTTCATGGCCAGCCACAGGCAGGCGATAAGTAAATCCAACAGGCCGATAAAAATATTCCAGCCAGCGCCGCTTTGTTTGCGGGTTTGACATCCGTTAACGATGCGGGAAATACCGCCGAGAACAAATAAAAAGCCAAATAAAATGGCCAGACTGCTCATACCGTTGAGAGGATTGACGACAAAGCTCAGGCCGAGCACGATCCAGGCGATGGCGAAGATCAGCGCCACCAGGCGTGATTTCCAGTGCTGCTGGCGGAAGACAATCAGGCTGTACAGCGAATAGAAGCCGCAGATCATCAATAACATGCCGGTTACTGTGGCGAGATACCAGCCGGCGACCAACGGCCAGGCCAGACAACAGGCTCCGCAGATAAACAGCAATACCGCCATCAGGCAGGCATGCCGTTTATATCGAATGAAGACGCGTGGGCTAAACGCATTTAAGGTGTAATGGCTAAACATAAACATAATTGCTCCGCAGATCCCGGTTGGCGGCCTGACGCTGAATAAAAAGCGTGAGGGTTTATTCAGCGGGCCAAAAGAAAGGTCTGAGGAAAATAGTAGGCCGCGCGATCGGCAGGCGTAAATAAGAGCGCCGAGGCCACTTTATACGCCTGGTCTGACAGCTGTCAGACCAGGCCCGCAATATTACTTCCGGGCTCTGATTCTCAATGCCCACGATATTTTTTAAGCTGGCTGCGTTTGGTGATGCTTACCGATTTTAATCAGGAGTCAACGATGAAAAAAGTCATTCTGGCGAGCCTGCTGGCAACCATGATGAGTACCTCTCCGGTATGGGCAACAGATAGCGCGACGGCAGCGCCAGCCGCGGCAGCCACGACGCAGGTACAGAAAGAAGCCGCCGATGTGCTGCAGGTGGCGGTGCAGGGCGCGAATGCGATGCGCGACATCCAGTTCGCCCGTCTGGCGCTGTTCCATGGCCAGCCGGATAGCGCCAAAAAACTGACAGACGACGCCGCCGCGCTGCTGGCCGCCGATGATGCCAGCTGGGCGAAGTTTGTGAAAACTGATGCTAAAGCCAAAATGATCGCCGATCGCTATGTGATCATTAACGCCTCTATCGCCCTGTCTGAAGACTATGTGGCCACGCCGGAAAAAGAGAGCGCTATCCAATCCGCCAACGAAAAGCTGGCGAAAGGCGATCAGAAAGGGGCTATCGATACCCTGCGTCTGGCCGGTATTGGCGTGATTGAGAACCAGTATCTGATGCCGCTTAACCAGACCCGTAAGGCGGTAGCGCAGGCGCAAGAACTGCTGAAAGCCGGTAAATATTACGAAGCGAATCTGGTGCTGAAGGGCGCTGAAGAGGGCATTGTGGTGGATAGCGAGATGCTGGTGGCAGGCAACTGATACTTGTTCCACCCTGAGAGAGCGCAGAGGAAAAAACTGACAAGGATGTCCCCTTAACGCTCGGGCAGGCGGACTGCCCGAGCGGAACGGCTAGCGGCCGATCAGGGCGTCGATTTCGCCATCGATCTCGCGCATGACGCCGGTGATGCGCTGTACCACCTCCAGACAGCTTGCCGGCGTCAGCGAATCAGGCCGCTTTGCCTCAAAAGGGGCGCACAGTTGTTGTAGCGCAGTAATCCCCAGAATTTGTGCTGAACCGTGCAGACGGTGCAGCGCCCGCAGAAAAATCTGCGGCTCATGCCGGGCGATTGCCTGTCCGGCAGCCTGTAAATCCGCGGCCGACGCATCGCGGAACGTCTCCAGCATCTCATTCATCAGCGCCTGGTCTCCCCCCGTATTCTCGCTCAGCACGCTGAGCTTCAGGTGCCGGGTAGCGTGAGGTGATGCGCGGCCCACCGCTAAACGGCTGAGCTCATGACTCAGCGTCTGGACCGACACCGGCTTAAACAGACACATATTCATGCCGCTGGCCAGACACGCCTCCCGCGACTGCGGCAGCGCGCTGGCAGTCACGCCCCAAATTACCAGGCCCGGATAGCGACGGCGTAGCGAGGCCGCCAGCGCCAGGCCATCTTTCTTCGGCATATTGAGGTCCGTTATCAGCAGATCGTAATGTTTGCTGGCGAGCTTATTCTCTGCCTCTTCACCGTCGCAGGCTTCATCGACGCTATAGCCGATAGTGCTGAGCTGGCGCTTGAGCAGTAGCCGGTTGGTGGGGTGATCGTCCGCTATCAGTATCGCCAGCCCGGGTAGAGCCTGCGGTCTGGCGGGCGACGCCTGCGGCGCGTGGATCGCGCAGCGGCTCGCCTTGACCGGCAGCGTGATGGTGAAAGTGGTCCCCACGCCCGGACGGCTGACCATCTCCAGGCGACCCTGCATCAGCGCAACCAGCTCTTTGCAAATGACCAGCCCCAGTCCGGAGCCGGTCTGCTGGCGTCCCTGGCGCGCCTGGGCATAGCGGTGGAAGAGGGTGGCCTGCTCTGCTTCACTGATCCCGCAGCCGCTGTCGCTAACCATGAGGGCCAGCTCTCCCTGTGTCTCATTCGCCGGCGTCAGCCGGCAGGAGACCTGAATTGCGCCTTCGACGGTAAACTTCAGCGCATTGCCGATGAGATTATTGAGGATTTGCCGTAGCGCCTGCGGGTCGACCCACAGCATGGTCCCTTCCTGCAGCGCATTATGGTAGTGCAGATCGATGCCCTTTTGCTGCGCCAGCGCGTCGAAGGTATGACACTGCTGCGACACTAACTGTGCGACATCGCTCCACTGCGGGGTAACCTGGTATTTTCCCGATTCAATCTTGTCGATATCAAGAATATTGCCGATAAGTCCCAGCAGGGTTTGCGCCGTCGACCCCGCCAGCTCGATCGCCTCTTTACGCTGGCCGACGTTCAGCTCAGGTTTCGCCAGCAGCTCCAGAAAGCCGACGATGGCGCTCACCGGCGTGCGCAGCTCGTGGCTCATGCTGGCCAGAAAGCGGCTCTTGGCTTTTGTCGCCTGAATCGCTTTGTCTTTTTCGCGCTCCAGCGCACAGGAGAGGGCCTCCTTCTGCGCCAGCTCCTCCTCGAGCCGCTGCTGGGAGTCTTTACGTTTGCGCACTTCCCGACACAGGGAGAGTCCCCAGCCGAGGCTGATGGCGATCAGCACCAGCGCAAAGGCGATCAGCTGGTAAAACTGGCGGCTGTACTGGCTCCAGTTCTCTATTTGCTGACTGGAGATTTTCGACCACTTCTCGGTCATCTGCAGAATATCCCGTGGCGGAATAACCTGCAGCGCTTTGTTAAGAATGGCGGCCAGCACCGGTTCATCGCGCGGGATGGCCAGCCGAATGGCCGCGACGGGGAGTCCATCGATGCGGGTGTAGTGCAGACCCTGTGGATAGTAGTGGTCGATCATATAGCGGGCGGAAAGCTCCGAGGCTACGGCGGCATCCACTTCGCCTTCCTCTACCATCTTCATGGCGACGCCAACGTTATCCGTTTCCACCCAGTTAATCAGCGGAAAACGCGCTTTCAGATCATGGGCGGCGATAGGCCCGACCGGCAGGGCGATCCGCGCCGAGCGCGTCAGCAGATGCTGGTCGGGGGCGCTGCCGCGGGCGACCAGCACAAAGGCCACGTTAATGAGCGGATCGCTGAGGGTGACGTAGGCCTGCGGCTGTGGGATCAGGGTGGCGGCGGGCATGATCGCCCAGTCCTCTTTTTCCATGCGCTTTGCCAGAGCCTGACGGTTGCGCACCAGAATGGTGTCAAACTGCAGGCCGGTCTGGAGTGAGACAATATTCAGCATATCGGCCATGATGCCGCGCAGTTCATCCTCGTTATCCACCAGAGTAAATGGCGGAAAATAGGGGTTCACCAGCAGGCGGACGCGACGATGCTTCTGCAGCCAGCGCTGCTCTTCGGGGCTAAAGGTAAGCGGGGTATTGAGAAACGACAGATCGCCACGGTTGAGCCAGTTTTGCATGATCCGCATCGCGGTGTCGCTGTCGACGGCATGGATAAAACGGTCGAGGAGTTGATGCAGCTCTGGCCGATCGTCACGGGTGACAAAGCGGTTGTGTTGCTCCTGCTGACGAAAATAGTGCGCGATAACCAGCGATTGCGAGAAATATTTCGAGATGCAGTGGCCAGTGGTGATGTTGTTGCCGATAAAATACTGATTCTCGCCGCTGACCACCGAGGCGAGAGCCTGATAGTCGCTATCATAAAGGGTGATTTTGGCGTTGGGAAACGCCTGCTGAATAATATCGAAAAAAGCGCAATCGCGGGTGCAGGCCAGCGTGACGCGGCGGTCAGTGGTCAGCGGCGGCAGAGGGGATTTCAGCGAGGTGACCAGCGTCGGCCAGGTTTTAAGCAGCGGCGCGGATTGATCCAGGCCCGGGGCGAGCGCATCCCGGTGCGCCACCTGAGTGAGCAGGGTATCCACCTGGCGGTCGGCCAGGGCGGTGAGCGCCTGCTGCTCGGTGTCATACTGGCGGATAATCACCTTCAGTCCGAGGCTGTGCGCCATCAGCGCCAGATAGTCGGCGTTAATGCCCTGATAACTTTTCTCGTCGCCGTCATAGACGATGGGTGTCCTCTCGGGAAGCCAGGTCCCGACGGTCAGCGTAGGCTGCGCCGCCAGCCATGCTTTCTCCTTACCGCTAAGCGGGATATCGATCGCCGCGATATGAGAATGGCTCTTCAGCTCCAGCTGTTTCATGGCATACGCGGCAGGCGAGAGGCTCAGCGCCAGCCCGACAACGACGGATAAAATAAGACGAACCGCCATGCCATCACCCTATTTTATTGCGTTGCGCAAAGTCATATAGCTCAAGCAGGGTGCTGCAGCCTAATTTATCCATCAGACGGACCTTATAGGTACTTACCGTTTTATTGCTGATATTCATTTTGCTGCCGATGGTGGTGTAGTCGACGCCGCTGAGAATATAGCGGAACACCTTCATCTCCTGCGTTGACAGCGTATCCAGCCGGTCCTGATCGGTGATGCCGTGGGTGCAGAAGCGTTCCAGTGAAAAGGGGAAATAGCTGTAGCCATTATTGGCTGCGTCGATTGCGGCGAGGATATTATTCATTCCCTCTTTTTTACTCACAAAACCATTTGCTCCGCAGTCGGCGCTGCGTTTGCCGTAGAACAGTTCATTCTTAGCGGAAATGATGATGATTGTTCCCTGGTAGCGGCGTTTGCGCAGCTGCTCCAGCACCTCGATACCGCTGAGCTCCGGAATATCGACGTCGACGATGAGCAGGTCAGGCTGCATGCTTTCCGCGGTCTGCACGGCATGAGCGCCGCTGTCGAGCTCTGCCGCGACGGTAATACCGTTGCTGTCGAGAAGGTTGCGAATGGCGATACGTGCCAATGGATGATCGTCAATGATTATCGCATTCATGGGGGCGTAAATCCTGATATGAAAAAAGAAGGGCGATGCCTGGTGCAGGTGCGGCGGGGGTTATTTTTATCGATGCCGTTATAAGGCGTAATTGTAACACAAATCGTTTTGGGCCAGGGAAATATTGTGGAGCTGAGCCAGACGAATATATTTGCATAGCTGGATGACAGCTGTAGGAACGGGCGTTCACTTGCTTCAGCGCGGTCTGCTGTTAAAAAAAATGCAAACGATTAATCTGCTCTTATTAAGGTGAGTTCTCGGGAATATCGTCCGGCGACAACTGGCAGGTAAAATAATAACAATGGCGAAAGAAAAACGCGCCTTCTGGCGAAAATGGGTTTGGAAACATCTAATGGCAGGAATAACAGTACTGGCAATGAGTAGCGCCGCGGTGGGAAAGGATGTCGTCCCCGATGAGGCGCGGACTCGAGATATGATGCGCTGTCAGGATTATCTGCAACTGGATCCGCGCACCTGGACGCCGATGGTGATTTGGCTGATGAACGATCCTTTTTCACTGGAGCCGCCGGAGTGGACCGACTTCCATGAAGCCGAGCTGGTGCTGACGCCGATCCTCACCGAAATCTGCCGTCAGGAGCCGGATGTCTGGCTCACCTCGCTGCGGGAACGGCTCAATTCTTATCAGCAGGTGCGGTCGCTGAACTAAGCGACCGCGGTAAAACGGCAGAAAAAGTGACTAAATGCGCAGTTAGCGGCCTTCTTCTGCGCAAAGGCTCAGCAGCGGCCCGCTTTTTGCGACAGGGCGTCGCAGGTTTTGCTCGCTAGCGTCGGGTTGGCGCCGGCGCAGATGGCATCTGAGACGGTGCTACCGCCGCCCAGCGGGATCAGCCCGTAAAGCTTCGGCTCGGCGGCCTTCGTCAAATAGCAGCGATGGCTGGTTTTGCCGATGGTGGCCACAAAGTTGGTTTTCACATCCTGCTGCCTCGCATCGGAAATTGTCACCTGCGAAGCATCGACATTAAAAGCAAACGCGGCGGCCTCTTTCATTTTCCGTCGCCATGGGTGGTTTAGCTACGCAACCCATTAATAACAGTGCCAGACAGGTACTGATTGATATATCCCGTATTTTCATCATTTCATCCTTTTTGTAAGTCAGCGGGTTATATATTAGAGCGGGGGGAGGAACGCGTTGATTTCGATCAGCTGGCGCAGGCTATGGTTATTTTTCGGAAATTGACCTGTGTTGTTACATTTATCGTGAGTAGTATGAATTCCAGCATTGCAGGAATGAAAGATATTTTAAGACTACGTCGCGTAGTTAGACAGAAGTCAACAGGAGTGCGGCGGTTATGGGCTGCCCGAGATGCTCTGAGCAATATTTTGCTAAGGCAGAATGCTATCTGTTTTAGCGTAAGCGCAAATTTTCCCTGCGTTATAACGGACTTTTTATCCTCTTAATGGGATAGCGACAACACGCTAAGCCTTGCGCGCTGCTCAGCGGTTTGTGGTGCCATTTTAAAATTCAGGAACAAAAAAGCCACTCTTTCGAGTGGCTTAATTATATGATTTTAAATCTAAAATTTGGTGGCCCCTGTTGGGTTTGAACCAACGACCAAGCGATTATGAGAACCGTGATAGATAACCGAAAAACAATAACTTGGCCTAAAAACAAAGGGTTAAGAAAAAAATAAAGGGCAATATGAGGCTATATTCCTAACTTCCTGCGACACTTTTGCGACATTTTAATGGGTTGAGTCTTGCCGCTTCTTCAAGGTGATTAGGCGCAAAGTGCGCATAACGCATTGTCATTTTTATATCGGTATGCCCTAGTATCTTTTGTAGTACAAGTATATTGCCACCGTTCATCATGAAGTGGCTCGCAAACGTATGTCGTAGAACATGGGTTAGCTGACCAGCGGGCAGATCTATACCAGCCCGTTCAAGTGCATTCCTGAAAGCGTAATAGCATGGCGTGAATAATGCGCCATTTTTTTTGGGAAGCTCACCTATCAAATCCAGATCTAGAGGGATTGTTCGATTACGTTTACCTTTGGTTTTTATAAACGTTACTTTTCCCGCTGAGATTTGGGAGCGTCTCAGGGTTTCGGCTTCACTCCATCTTGCCCCGGTTGCCAGGCATATCTTGACTATCGTTTCGAGGTCTTTTGCAGAACTGTCCCGGCATTCCTGCAACAGTTGGTCGATTTGTTCAATAGTGAGGTATGCCATTTCACTTTCATCAACCCTAAATTGCCGTACATTTTCTAGAGGGTTAGGGGCTGTCCATTCTCCTATTCTTTTAAGTTCGTTGAATACGGCCAAAAAATAAGCGTGCTCAAGATTCATAGTCCGAGGTGAGACCTGACTGACGCGCTTAGTTCTTGCAAACTGACCATCAAGCCTTTTCGCCCTATATGCAGTGAAAAGCTGAGCACTGAATTCAATCGCCAGTGGCGACCCCATGCACTCAGCCGCCCATAACATTGCGCTCTTTCTCTTCTCCCCATCGCGAAGTGTAATTCCATGACGTTCAAACCAAAGATGTACTAATTCTGAGAGGCGTCGTTTGTCTTTACCGTCTCCCAGCCAGGGCGTATCTTCGATTTTTTGCAAGGTGTAGTTTTCAAAGGCAAGCGCTTCACCTTTGGTCGCGAATTTTTTACGGACTCTTTTACCTTGTTTACCATCACTTCGGTTGACGGTATAAAAGTCAGCGACCCACTGCCCGTCGCTTAATTTTCGAACGGTCATAATTAATCAGCTACTGATAATTGTTAGTACCACACGACCTATGACATTGATGTCATCTATAGAACAGTCAAAAGCCGCTCCGGAACCACTGACGCGAACCTTTTTTACAGGTATTCGGGTAAGTGTCCTTACGCTTGTCTTACCTTCAATATCAACAAGCCATTCACCATCAAATACCTCTGAAAACTCCGTTTCGATTACATAAGTCGTTGAGTTATCGATAACGCAAAGCGGTGTTTGAGGAACGGCTTTCCCTGGCAGGAATGTAGCTTTATCCAACATTAAAACCCCTGACTCATAAAGCTGGCCGTCGACGATCTTTTGTCTCGAAACCCTTAAAATGTCGAGTTCTTCGCCATCAAACTTTGGCCCGTTGCCAGTAACCAGCCATTCCAGCTTGGCACCTGTCTCAGCCATACAGCGTACAACGATATCGGCCGGGAAAAAGTCCCTCTTATATCGATTAGCCAGGCTGCTACTAGCGATCCCAAGATGCTCGGCTAGCGCGACTTTTGTTCTAAATCCATATGCTTCAATGACACGATCTAACGTGTCGTTTCCGCCTTGAGAAAAATCAATTTGTAGCTTCATGAAAACTTATCCTTGCAAGTTTTCGTGGAGTGATATTAAACTCCGCTTTGTAGGTTTAAGGAAACATTGCCCATTATTGCCCTGTATTGCCGTACAGGTTAACCAGCGGAGTTTGCCTCATGCGACCAAACATTACAATCGTCATCCCGGAGCCTTACTTGCCACTCGATGAGTATTGCCGCCGTACTGGTACTAATAAAGAAACAGCTAAGAACTTGATTGAATATGGAAAGTTACCAATCAAGCCAAAGGGTAAACAGACTAAGGGCCTGGTTGAAGTGAACATGGCTGCTCTGACTATTCAAGCTCTGAGTGAATGCGACATTTCACTTAACGTGTAAATCATCATAGTGATTAGAGGGAGCCTAAACATGTTAGATTTTCGCGTTTCGTCACATGCACACTTTGATGATGCATGCAGAAAATTCGCGGCCACGCATAACGTTAAAGAGCTGGCGGATAAAGCCGGTATCAAGCCGCATACGCTTTACAACAAACTCAACCCGGAACAGCCGCACCAGTTAACGCCGCGCGAAATCTGGACGCTGACAGACCTGACCGAAGACTCGACCCTTGTCGATGGTTTTCTGGCACAGATCCATTGTCTGCCATGCGTGCCGGTCAACGAACTGGCAAAAGAGAAGCTGCAATCCTACGTCATGCGCGCAATGAGTGAACTCGGCGAACTAGCGAGCGGTGCCGTTTCAGGCGACCGTCTTACCCCGGCCCGTAAGCAAAACATGATTGCGAGCGTAAACGCGGGTATTCGAATGCTGTCCCTGTCGGCAATGGCATTGCAGGCCCGGCTCCAGGCTAACCCGGCAATGACGAGTGTCGTTGATACCGTCAGCGGCATCGGCGCGTCATTCGGGCTGATTTGAGGTGCTTATGTTGACTCACGAACCGTCATTCGCCTCTCTGCTCAAAAAACGTAGCCCATCCATGCATTACGGGCATGGCTGGATAATGGGTAGCGACGGCCAGCGCTGGCACCCTTGCTGCTCTCAGTCCGAATTGTTGAAGGGCTTAACAGCAAAAAAAGTCTCTACGGTTAAGCGGCTTTTAAATGCATTAATGGGGGCAAAATGAACGAAAGAATTTCAGCTCATGACACCCAGGCGAGCAAGCTTTTTAGCAATGCAGATTGGTCTACTGAGCAACCGAAGACCATGACCGGCGAAGAGTGTTTCGCACGGTTTCATCAAAAACTGAAGGCAACAGAAAATAAGGCGCTGCGTAATTTCAATAAGCTTGATGAAGATTTTAAGTTTGTGGTTTTAACGCTTGCTAACCGAAATAATCCGGGCGCGTTTCGCTCTGATGAAGTTGGTAAACCATATGAGTATTTTGATATGGATCGCCGCAAGCTGATTATTGCGTCAATGAATAAAATTTCCCGTTGGGGTGGGATTTTGCCCCGGCATATTTCCATCCATGAATGCTTTTTAGCTAATTAAATAAACCCGTAATTAATGGCGTAAACCCGCCGGGATTCTTATTGCCCGAAATCAGGAGATAAAGGATGCACAAACAAGCTTCAGAACCTAAAGAAAATACCGACCTGCTTCTTGAGGTTATCAGTATTGCAAAACGTGAAGAGCGTAAAGGTCGCGCTCTCGCTGTTTCCATTCGCCTTGAGGCGCTGGCAACCCATATTGCTAACAAGGGTATGAGTGCCATTGAAGCGGCTGAACTGCTGCGCCGCGAAGCTACCCGCTACGAAAACGAATCTCAGGAGCTGCACTAATGGCCGATGCAATGGATATCGCACAACAGCGCGAGCAGGCAGAACGCGAGCGCCTTATCAACAACGCGCGCAGCCGTATCGCTGCGCCATCTCGTTTTACATGCGAGGAATGTGACGCACCAATCCCGGAGGAGCGCCGCATTGCCATCAAGGGCGTTGCACTATGCGTCACTTGTAAGGAAATCGCAGAGCTTAAAGGTAAACACTATAACGGAGGTGCTGTATGAGCATTCGCATCGAAATCGGCGACAAATGGATTATAAACAGCGACCAGTATCAATTCATTTTGAGCGAGAAAAAGGTCGCAAAAAGCGGCCGTAAAGCTGGCGAGGAGTGGCTCGATACTATCGGCTACTATCCAAAAATCGAACAGCTTATTTCCGGTCTGATTCATCACCACATCCAGCAGTCGACCATCACCTCAATTGAGGAAATGGCCGCAGAGATTAAGCGCATCGGAGAAATGTGCGCCTCCTCAATTAAGGCGGCGGCATGAGAAAAACACATCAACTAAAAATCCGGCCTGAATTTTTTCAGGCTGTCATTAATGGAACGAAAAAAGCAGAGTTTCGTCTTGATGACCGTGCGTTTGCTGTAGGGGACTTACTTTGCTTAAACGAGTACGGCCCCTGCGAGTATGAACCGCAAAAGGTCGGGTTTACAGGCGCATTTGTCTACGTACTGGTGACTCATGTAGCTGACCTTAACGAGTGGGCCCCTGGCTATGTAATGCTCAGCATACAGCGCAGGCAAATGGGGGAGCTATGCGGGTAAGCGTTAACTATGCTTACCCGTGGAACGCTCCACGGTCAGCAATAGCCAGCCCATATCTAACTTATGACCAACAGTATCGCCGCGACCGTATGTTCGCGGCTTTGCTGCATGCGAGAAAAGGGCTTTCTCTCCAGCCAGAGTGCGTGCGCTTTGACGTTTATCGCACCACTGCGGTACTGGAGCAAAATCAGGGCAGTCAACGAGCCAATGCCTTTTTAATCAGCTTCTGTAAAAAGGCATTGCCACGTCTTGAACTGGTCGCAAAAAAATACGAGTGCATGGGTATCAACAGCAATGTATCAACTGCTGTTTTCGGTGGTTATTTTGACACCCGACTCATGCAATATCTGGCGTCTCGTATGGTTAATCTGGTCGCCAGATATAACCGCCTCCCTGATATGTCGCGCGCCGATGTTGACCTGTTGGCCGGTGATATTGCTAATTTCATTCGTTCTGAGCTGGCAAATATTGATGACTCAGGTTTTGGTGAACTCAAAACGCTGTACACCTGGTACATGCATGCTGGTTTTATTTCTCTGCAATTTAATGTCACCCCTCCCCATTGGGAGCGCGTGGCAAATAAATACTTCAACAAAGATGATATCGCCCCCGCAGTAATCCGTATGTTTACTGAGTCATGGTGGCGTAATCGTCTGCGTCGTGTCGCGTCGGCATGGCGCGAACATCTACAAATTGCAGTCGGCAACGTCAGCAAGAAAAAGCACGCCTACGCGAGTAAAAACTGTGTGACCGACTGGCGCGAGCAAAAGCGCCGCACGCGTGAGTTTCTCAAAGGGCTGGATCTCGAAGACGAAGACGGCAACCGCATCAGCCTGATAGAAAAATATGACGGTTCGGTCGCTAACCCTGCGATACGCCGCTGCGAGCTGATGACCCGCATCCGTGGGTTTGAAAATATCTGCAATGAATTAGGCTATGTAGGGGAGTTTTACACCCTGACCGCACCGTCTAAATATCACGCCACGACTAAAGCAGGCTACCGTAACAGTAAATGGAACGGTGCCAGCCCGTCGGACACGCAGAGCTATCTAACCGGCCTTTGGGCGCGCATACGCGCCAAGCTGCACCGGGAAGAAATCCGCATTTTCGGCATACGCGTCGCCGAGCCCCATCACGACGGAACGCCTCACTGGCACATGCTTATGTTCATGTTGCCGGAGGACGTCGAGCGCGTTCGCCTAATCATCCGTGATTATGCGTGGGAGGAAGACCGCCACGAACTGAGAAGCGATAAAGCCAAAAAAGCACGTTTCCACGCTGAAGCTATTGACCCGGAGAAGGGTAGCGCTACCGGCTATGTCGCTAAATACATTTCGAAAAATATCGACGGATATGCTCTTGATGGCGAAACCGATGACGAAAGCGGTGAACTGCTGAAAGATACAGCTCCTGCCGTATCAGCATGGGCGGCGCGCTGGCACATCCGTCAATTCCAGTTTATTGGCGGCGCGCCGGTGACGGTCTACCGTGAATTGCGTCGTCTCGCTGACACCGAGACCGCGCACGGTCTGAGCGTTGAATTTGCCGCCGTCCATGATGCCGCTGACGCCGGTGACTGGGCTGGTTACGTTAATGCGCAGGGTGGCCCGTTTGTCCGTCGCGACGATTTGCAGGTGCGCACGCTGTATGAGCCTCGCGCCGAGTTTAACCAGTATGGTGAGGAAACTATCTGCATTCGTGGCGTGTACGATTCCGCCGTCGGCGCTGACACCCCGATTTTAACCCGGCTAACGCAGTGGAAAATTGTGCCGAAGCGTGCCGTTGATTTGGCCGTTGACGTTAAGGGCGCTCCTGCGCCCTCTCGGAGTTCTGTCAATAACTGTACGGGAAGCGAAAGCGAGCCGCCGGAGTTGGATTTATCCAAACCGTTGAGTCGAAGTGAGAGGCGGAAGCTAACGACCAGACTCAGGGATAAAAAACGGGTTATCAGGCGTGATTTTGTCCACGGAACGGATAAGCAAAGCGCGGCAATTGAAAGAACAATAGACGAGATCCAGCTCATGACCGGTGAAAGCATTAGCCGGGGCGAGGCTATACACCTTTTAGCAGGTGGTAAAAGCAACATAAACGGAAAATGGTGTCGTGGATCTGCAAACGGTGAAATTTTCCGGGCGACACCATCGAACGAGGCCAGGGCAGAGGCTAACCGGGGAAAAGCCAGAGAAATCTTAAACCGGGTTGCGAGGTTAGCTGATGTTTTCAAGGCGAATTGCTAACTAACTTCATCCATATCAGCGACATACAAATCATTGTAGAGATATTTTTCGCTTCCATCTTTTTATAGATACATGGTACTGTATATTTATACAGTGTCCCATATAGGAGGTTGTGTGGATAGAGAGTTAAACGAGCAAGTCATGATTGAACGGGTGGAAATGATTGCGCGTCTGACAACAGAGGGTGTGTGTCAGGAAAGGGATCGTGAAATTGCTTTAAATTTAATCGCGGAGATAGCAAGAGGTAACTTGATGAAAAACAACTATTTTTCTGTTGTTTTTACTCCCACCCCTGTAGAAAAACGATTAAAAAAAGGGGGAGAAGTGAGAGTTAACATCACGTTAGATAAAGAACAGAAAGTAGGGCAGCAAGTAATTGACGCATTTCAGAACGAACTAACTAGACGAGTACAGACCATTTTTCCGACAACGCGTATTACGGTAAAAAAAGGGGCAATGACGGGAGTCGAGTTAGTGGGGTTTGACCAGGAGTCAGATCGAGAGGCATTAGACGGTATTCTCCAGGAGGTTTGGGAAGACGATAGCTGGAGATAAAAGCGCATAACCTCAGCGGCGAAAAAACTGGTTTTTTTGCCGCTGAGGTTGAACAACGAGAGAAGCGAGGCGTTAGTCATGGGGAAACACGATTGCAACTATCAAATCGTTTACCGCGGCGAAACGTTACAAAAGTACGAGCCTGGCGGGTGGGTATTTTTCCAACGACCAAAAGAATGTGGTGGTGGTTACTGGTTTGGCCGCACATACGATGGTGTTTTTATGCTGGATCTGGAAAGACCGGTTTCACTTCATGACGGCATAATCTTCCTAAATCAGTTAAACGAAGTCGCGTCTAACTTCATGACTTTTGATGATGATTTTAAGCTGATTTAGTTTAGAAAACCGTATGCATGCATCTGATGCATCATTTTGCATGTAGATCTACATTCATAAATTCACGATCACCGCCAGAGCTGGCGCGGATCCGATGGCCTGTTGCAATTGCATTAAAACCGACCCATGAAGCGGGCAGGCGAGGCGGGGAAAGCACTGCGCGCCAGCGTACTTTTGCGCATTTATTTTCGCAGCCTGAGCGCGTCGCTGTGCCGCGCGGGTTCGCGAGGGTGTCGGTGGGTGATGCGGGGGCGTCCGAGGGCTTGGCGGGCTTCTGAGGCGGTCAGGCGTGGGGGTAAGAAAAAGCCGCCCGGAGGCGGCGGAAATCAGTCACTTTCGGTGTCGAGGGTGTAACTTTTGAACCGGATCACCTCCTGACCGGCCCACGCGTTGACCTCGCGCATCCGGTCTTGTAGCGGTATGAGCTCGTTACGGACAAAAACCTTTGCCACCTTCTCGATATCACCGAGCGAACCGACGTTTTCCGGCTTGCCGCCCATCAGCTGAAACGGGATGCGGTGAGCGTCGAGCAGGTCGGCGGCGCTGACTTTTTTGATATTGAAGAAATCGTCTTTCGTTGCCACTTCACTGAGCGGCACAATTTTAATGCCGTCCGGTTTTCCGTGCGGTGCGTAGAAAAACAGATTTTTGAAGTTGCCGAGCCCCTTCGAGCTGCGCATCGCATCGCGCAGCGCCTCAACATCGGTACCGCTTTGCGCGGCGTCCGTCACATACATGATGTAACCCGCATGAGCCCCGTTCTGGTAATACTTGCGACGGAACAGCGTCGCCGCTTCATTCAGCCAGGCGGAGTTTAGCGCGCTGAGATATTCCGGCATGCCGTACAGCTCCTGGTTGATGTCAGGCTCCAGCAGATGGAATACGGATCCCGGCGCGAACGGGTGCGGCTGGTCGAATGACGGCACCCACCAATAGACATCATCTTCAATACCACGCCGCGTGTATTTAGCCGGTGACGCTTCCAGCTTCAGCGGGCGACCGGTGACACTCTTTCGGAGCTCTAAAAACGCGTTGCCAAACACCAGAAAATCAAGCGCGAAGCGGCTGAAGTCCTGTTGTGACAGTAGCGGGTGCGGAATAAACGTTGAGGCCAGAATGTTGCGCTTAACGTAAATCGGCGAGCTGTGGTGAACGGCGGCGCGCAGGCTTTTCGCCAGCCCGTTAAAGCTGACCGGCGGTTCGAACCAGCGGCCATTATTGACGCATTCCACGTAATCCAGAATATCGCGGCGGTCGAGCACGGCGCTCGGTTCACCAAAGGTAAACGCCTCCATTTTTTGGGGCGCGCTGTCTTTCATGTTGCGCGGGCGCTTTTGTGGCTGTGGCTTGCGGCCTTTGTATTTACTCATCAGTTGAACTCCAGAATGGATGATGTTACCTGGCCGCTGCCAGCGGTAAGCGGTTCGTTTAACAGCGCGTGCATGGTCGCCCAGGCGACGTCCGCGTGACTGGCTTCCTCGGTGCGGCTGGCCTCATAGGTGGCGCTGCGCCCGCTGCTGGTCATGGTCTTACGGATTGCCATAAACGAGGTGGTGATGTCGGTGGCGCTGACGTCATATTCGAGACAGCCACGGCGGATAACGTCTTTTGCTTTCAGCACCATTGCGGTTTTCATTTCCGGCGTGTAGCGGATATCGCGGGCGGCGGGATAAAACGAGCGAACCAGCTGGAAGACGCCAATACCGAGGCCGGTCGCATCGATACCGATGTACTCGACGTTGTATTTTTCGGTGAGCTGGCGGATGGATTCGGCCTGAGTAGCGAAGTCCATGCCTTTCCACTGATGGCGCTCCAGAATGCGAAACTTGCCCCCGGCGACAACCGGCGGTGCGAGCACCACACACCCGGCGCTGTCGCCGCTGTGCGAAGGGTCGTATCCCACCCAGACCGGGCGGGAGCCGAACGGGTTGTCGGCGAACGGCGCAAAGTCTTCCCATTCTTCCAGACTGTCGACCATGCAGCGTTGCAAATCCTCGAACGGGAACACCGACGCCTTGTCGTCAACGAACTCGCACATAAACAGATTGCGGAAGTCGTCGACGCTGTTTTCGCGCTTGAGTTGCTCCAGATTGAACAGCGTACAGCCCCCGGCGAGCGCATCCTCAATGGTGACAATCTGCCGCCACTGACCGTCAGGACACGCCACGCCAGCGGCGAGCGCGTCATGACTGATATCGATATCAACCCGCTCGCTGGCGCTGGCGCGGCCCCGGTTGAATAATTCCCCCGACCAGAACGGGTAAGCGCCGTGTGCCAGGGTGGAAGGTGTCGAAAAGTAGGTGCTGCGCAGGTGGCTTTGTGAGGCCATGCCCGACGACACTTTGCGTAGTTTCTGGAAGTTGGGGATCCAGAAAATTTCGTCGACATACAGGTCGCCGTTGTGACTCTGCGCGGTGTTTGAGTTGGTGCCGAGAAAAATCAGCTTTGCGCCGTTGTTGCCTATGACAATCGGGTCGCCGGTCAGGTCGACATCGACCCGGCGGGCAAACTGAATGATGTACTCGCGGAATACATACGCCTGCGTCTTACTCGCTGACAGGAAAATCTGGTTATGGCCGGTTTTCAGCGCATGCAGCAGCGCCTCGCGGGAAAAGTAGAACGTCGCCCCAATCTGGCGCGATTTCAGAATGTCGCGAATACGGTGCTCAAGCCCGGCGCGGTGCCAGCGGAGCTGATACTCGAAAGACTCCGCGAAAAAAATCTCTTCCAGTTTCTCGATAGCCTCGTCGCTGAAAAAGTTCTTTGTCGGCTTTTTGCGGTCGCCTTTGTTGCGGTTGGCCACATTGGGATTAAGGTCAACCTCATTTCCGGTCTGGCCATAGCGATTAATGCGCGCAAAGCGCTCCATCTGTCGGGCCAGAAAATCCGCCACCTTGAAATCGTGGGGTGTCAGGTTGGGCTTTGCGTAAAGCTGAATCAGCCGGGCCTCTAAGGTGCTTTCGACCCGGTTCAGCGGTGCGGTTTCCTCCCACTGGTCGCGCTGTTTCCAGCTCTGCACTGTCGGGCGTTTGGTCTGCAACATTTCGGCAATCTGCGGCACGGAAAACCCCTGCCAGTACAACAAAGCCGCCTGGCGTCGCGGGTCGTTTAATAAAGTGGTGTCGGTGGTGATGGTCATGGATGCCTCGCCGTGATTGATACAGGGCAAGGCTAAAGAAACGGGTGATGCGAATCGCTAAGGTGCTGTTGTGTGAGGGATAAGCCATCCGGGATTGATAGCGGGTGGGCGGCGACGTCGGGAAACTAACCCCGACCCGTTAACCCGATATCAGGACTCCTGACAATGGCAAAAAAAGTTTCAAAATGGTTTCGCATCGGCGTCGAAGGCGATACCTGTGACGGCCGCGTTATCAGCGCGACGGATATTCAGGAAATGGCAGAGACCTTTGACCCCCGCGTCTATGGTTGCCGCATTAACCTCGAACACCTGAAAGGCATCCTGCCGGATGGCCCGTTCAGCCGTTACGGCGATGTGGTTGAGCTGAAGTCTGAAAAGATTGACGACGATTCGGTACTGAAAGGCAAGCTGGCGCTGTTCGCCAAAATCACCCCGACCGATGACCTGATCGCAATGAATAAAAAATTGCAGAAGGTCTACACCTCAATGGAAATTCAGCCGAATTTCGCCAATAGCGGTAAATGCTACCTGGTCGGCCTCGCCGTGACCGATGACCCGGCCAGCCTCGGCACCGAATACCTCGAATTTTGCCGGGGTGCCAAATTTAACCCCCTCAACCGCTTCAAAGCCGAGCCGGGCAACCTGATTTCCGTCGCCACCCTCGCCGAGCTGGAGTTTGAAGACCAGGCGGAAAATGTCTTTACCGCCCTGAGCGACAAAGTGAAAGCGATCTTCAGCCGCAAACAGGCCAGCGATGACGCCCGTTTTCAGGATGTGCATGAAGCCGTGACGGCCGTCAGTGAACATGTGCAGGAAAACCTCACCGCCACTGAGCAGCGTCTTGCCACGCTGGAAAATGCCTTTGCGACGCTGAAACAGGACGTCACCACGAAGGCCGACCAGACCAGCCAGGCATTCAGCCAGTTAAAAACGTCGCTGGATAAAACCGAAAGCACCGCGCAGCCACGCCGCAAGCTCTCCACCGGTGGCGGTGGCGATGAGCTGCTGACCGACTGCTAAACGGTCATGAATTTATCGCCGGGCGACAGGCTTGCCCGGTCAGACAACCCGATTTAACCAAACAGGAAAGACTATGCGTCAGGAAACCCGTTTTAAATTCAATGCCTACATGTCCCGCGTTGCTGAGTTGAACGGCATAGACCCGGACGACGTGAGTAAAAAATTCTCCGTCGAGCCGTCCGTCACGCAAACCATGATGAACACCGTGCAGATGTCCTCGGCCTTTTTGCAGAAAATTAATATCGTGCCGGTGGATGAGCTGAAGGGTGAAAAAATTGGCGTCGGCGTCAATGGCACCATCGCCAGTACAACGGACACCAACAGCGGCAAGGAGCGTAAAACCTCCGACTTTACCGCGCTGGAGTCCAACAAGTACGAATGTGATCAGGTCAACTTCGACTTTCACTTCAAATATAAAAAGCTGGATTTGTGGGCGCGCTTCCAGGACTTCCAGCGCCGTATTCGTGATGCCATCATCCAGCGGCAGGCGCTCGATTTCATCATGGCCGGGTTCAACGGCGTTGAGCGCGCCGAAACCTCTGACCGCGCCACTCATCCGATGTTGCAGGACGTCGCCGTCGGCTGGCTGCAGAAATACCGTAATGAAGCGCCGACCCGCGTGATGAGCAAAATTGTCGACGAAGAAGGGAAGGTTGTTTCCGCTGTGATCCGTGTGGGTAAAAACGGCGATTACGTTAACCTCGATGCGCTGGTCATGGATGCAACCGACAACCTGATTGACGAGATTTATCAGGAAGATGCCGAACTTGTAGCGATTGTGGGTCGTAAGCTGCTGGCCGATAAATATTTCCCGATCGTCAACAAAGACCAGCCCAACAGCGAAGCGCTCGCGGCTGACATCATCATCAGCCAGAAACGCATCGGCAACCTGCCCGCCGTCCGTGTGCCGTACTTCCCGGCGAACGCGATTATGGTGACGCGTCTCGATAACCTGTCCATCTATTTCATGGACGAAAGCCACCGCCGATCCATCATCGAAAACCCGAAACTTGACCAGGTGGAAAACTACGAATCGATGAACATCGATTATGTGGTCGAAACCTACGCCGCCGGGTGCTTCATTGAAAATATCAAGCTGGGCGATTTCTCTGCCGCGCAACCGGAGGGCTAACCGATGACGAGCCCCGCACAGCGTCACATGATGCGGGTCTCGGCCATTGAAACCGCGCAGCGGGAAAACAACCCGCTGCGGCATGCCACTGCCTATGAGCAGATGCTGGTTAAGCTGGCCGCAGACCAACGCACATTAAAAGCCATCTTTGGTAAAGAGCTGAAAGCCACGAAAAAGCGCGAGCTGCTGCCGTTCTATCTGCCGTGGGTTAGTGGCGTGCTGGAACAGGGCAAAGGCGCGCAGGATGACATCGTGATGACCGTCATGCTGTGGCGTCTTGATGTCGGCGATATCAGCGGCGCGATGGATATTGCCCGCTACGCGTTTAAGTACGGTCTGACCATGCCTGGTAAACACCGCCGCCCGCCGCAGTACATGTTTACCGAAGAGGTGGCACTCGCCGCCATGCGCGCCCATGCCGCCGGTGAACCGGTCGTCGTCAGCCAGCTACTCGACACGCTGGCGCTGACCGCCGCCGCCGATATGCCTGATGAGGTGCGCGCAAAACTGCACAAAATAACCGGCCAGGTGCTGCGGGACAACAAACAGCCCGCCGACGCACTGGCCCACCTCAAGCGAGCGATGCAGCTCGATTGTCAGGCAGGCGTCAAAAAAGACATTGAACGGCTTGAGCGAGAGCTGAAGCCCAAACCGGCAACAGTCGTTAAAGCCCCGGTAAGAGTGCCGCGCGCCGTGAAAACCACGGCACCGGCTAAACGTGGCCGCCCGAAAAAGACCGTCGGTTAACAGAATGCGCCCCGCGCCAGGGCGGCACGCCGGTCGATGAGGGTGTTTTACCTGACCTGAGACCGGCGTCCACCGCCCACCTATTCAGAGGTAGTCATGACGACGCTGATTATTAAAAAGAACGATGAGCCGCAGCCGGGTGGCGTGGTGGTCATCCCGCCACCTGCCAGCGATGAGCCGGTGATAAAAAATACGTTTTTCTTTCCTGACATCGACCCGAAACGCGTGCGTGAAGGGATGCGACTTGAGCAGACCGTCGCCCCGGTCCGGCTGCGTGAGGCCATCAAAACCGGCATCGCCGAAACCAATGCCGAGCTGTTTTTGTGGCGGGAACAGCAGATTGCCGGGGGTTTTAGCAAGCTTGCCGACGTACCGGCTGACGATCTCGACGGCGAGAGTGTTCGCGTTTTCTATTACCTGCGCGCCGTCACCTCAATGGCGACCGCCACGCTCTATGAGCGTTATCGCGGTGTGGATGCCAGCGCCAAAGGTGACAAGAAAGCCGACAGCATCGATACCACTGTCGACGAGCTGTGGCGGGACATGCGCTGGGCAGTATCACGCGTCCAGGACAAACCCCGCTGCATTGTGAGCCAAATCTGATGCAGGCCATCGCGCAACAGGGCGACACGCTCGACATGATTTGCGCCCGGTATTACGGGCGCACTGAGGGGGTCTTCGAGTCGGTGCTCGCCGCAAATCCGGGGTTAGCCGAGCTCGGCGCAGTATTGCCGCATGGCACTGTGATCGAACTGCCTGATGTGAAGTCATCCCCCGTAACAGAAACCATAAACCTCTGGGAGTAACCACATGACGGAAGGGGAAAAAAGCGTCATTTCGCTTTTTATCATCGGCGCGCTGATTGTCGTCGGTAAAGTGCTGGCCGGTGGTGAACCGATTACCGCACGTCTTTTTATTGGTCGCACGTTGCTGGGTGGCTTTGTTTCGATGGTGGCCGGGGTTGCCCTGGTACAGTTTCCAGACCTGCCAACCGCGGCCGTGTGCGGATTTGGCTCCATGCTGGGTATCGCCGGTTATCAGGCGGTAGAGCTTGCTATCCAGCGCAAGATTAAAAAAGGGGAAAACGATGGCAGTCATTAAGACACATCCCAACGTTGCGGCATTCCTCGACATGCTGGCGTTTTCGGAAGGGACAGCAACGCATCCGCTGACCCGAAACAACGGGTACGACGTTATCGTCACGGGTATCGATGGCAAGCCGGAGATTTTTACCGATTATCGCGATCACCCGTTCGCCGGTGGACGCCCGGCGAAGGTCTTCAATCGTCGCGGGGAAAAATCCACGGCATCCGGGCGTTACCAGCAGCTTTATCTGTTCTGGCCGCATTATCAGAAACAGCTCGCTTTGCCGGATTTCAGCCAGGTATCACAGGACAGGCTCGCCATTCAGCTTATTCGGGAGCGTGGTGCGCTGGAAGATTTGCAGCAGGGGCGCATCGAGCGCGCGATTTCCCGCTGTCGCAATATCTGGGCTTCATTGCCGGGTGCCGGATACGGTCAGCGTGAGCACAGCCTCGACAAGCTGGTCGCAGTGTGGCGCAAGGCCGGAGGGGGAACTGCATGAAGATAGTGATTCTCCTGCTGGCGCTGGCCTGTGCGGGTCTGCTGTGGATGAGACACGATAACAGCAATTTGCGCGACTCATTTGAACGTGCGAACCGGGTCGCCGGTACGCAGAAAACCACCATCATCATGCTGAAAAATCAGCTCAACGTTGCCGCAGAGCAGTCGCAGCGCAAAGAGCTGGCGCAGGTTGCCATGCGGGACAAACTCACCACGGCTAACCTGCTGGCCTTTCGGCGTGAACAAACTATCACGAGGTTACTCAATGAAAATGACGCGTTTCGCCGCTGGTATCGCGCTGATTTACCTGATGCTGTGCGCCGGTTGCACCAGCGCGCCGCCTGTACCAACGCCGCCGCCGGTGATTGTTTACAACGCCTGCCCGAAGGTCAGTCCCTGCCCGATGCCGGGCAGCGACCCGCAGACTAATGGCGACCTGAGTGCGGATATACGCCAGCTCGAAAACGCCCTGAAAAGCTGCGCAATCCAGGTCGATACGGTTAAACAATGCCAGGATGAAATCGATGAAAAAGCCCAACAGTCTGCGAAAAGCCTTAACTGATGCGGTGCCGGTACTGCGTACCAACCCCGATATGCTTTGCCTTCGCCTGGACGATGGCAACAATACGGCGACGCTGGCGCGCTCCCTGTCGTTTGAAAAGCGGTACACGCTTAACATTGTGGTCACGGATTTTACCGACGATATTGACCTGCTATTTGTGCCGATTATGGCCTGGCTGCGGGTCAATCAGCCGGACATCATGACAACCGACGAGGGGAGAAAAAAAGGATTTGCCTGGTACGCTGACATTAATAACGACAGTAGCCTTGATGTCAGCATCAGCCTGTTGCTGACCGAGCGAACGCTGGTCAAAGAGATCGACGGCGCGCTGCACGTTGAGAACATCCCGGAGCCGCCACCGCCGGAGCCGGTAACGCGCCCCGTTGAGATGTGGAGTAATGGCGAACTGGTGAGTAAATGGGATGAATGACTTCAAACCCTTTGAGGACAAGCTTACCGGGTTGATAGCGGCCCTTTCTCCTGCCAGACGGCGTCGGATGACCGTCGACATTGCGAAGAAACTGCGCCAGCGGCAACAACAGCGGATTAAGTCACAGAAAGCGCCGGACGGTTCGCCATTTGCCCCGCGTAAGCGCCAGCCCGTCAGGGCAAAGAAAGGCCGGATTAAGCGCGAGATGTTCGCGAAACTGCGAACCAACCGCTATATGAAAGCTAGTGGTAACGACAGCGCGGCGGTGGTGGAATTTACCGGAAAAGTGCAGCGCATCGCCCGCGTGCATCAGTTTGGATTACAAGATAAACCCTCCCTATACGGCCGCGTTATTGAGTACCCTACGCGCCAGTTAGTTGGCTTCTCTGTTGATGATGTTGACTTTGTGGAGGCCTTGATCATTAATAATCTACAGGAATAATCCCAAAAGAAGGTGGCGCGTGCGAGAAACTAGCGAAGAAAATGAAAATCAGGTTAATAAGAAAATAGAATTGATGATTAAAGTTATCATTCGCACGGATACGTATTTAAATTATGCTAATACTAAGTCAACAATATTGCTCAGCTTGGCCTCTGCCATAATAGCTGCAATTGCCGTGAACTTTGACAAAATTACTTCTTTTGTTGTCGTTGGTTCTGATAAGTGTTTCTTGTCTTTCTTGCTTGGATTGGCTTTGTGTTTTCTTATAGTGTCAGTGTTTTTTTCATTGAAAGGGATAACTCCTTTTATTAAGGTAAGTGAAAGTGTTAATACCTTTTCATTTGTTGATATAGTGAAAGGCTACGATAGCCTGGCTGATTATAAAAAAGAGTTTTGTACAGTAGGTGACTCATCTTTCCTTAATCAATTAATATCATTGAATCATAACTTGTCAAAGGCTTTGTTATCAAAATATGAAAATCAAATAATTGCTATAAAATGCATCGAGGTGGCTACCGGTGTAATTTGCTTCTCCATTTATATAATTTTCTTATCTAATCTGTGAGGGTGGGGTATGTCAATTAAGAATATATATTCTAACTTAGAGCGTAGTCTGGAAAAAACAATTTCTGAATCACGGGCAAGACCGCGCGATTTAGTAAAAGCAGATTCTGCTTTTGATTCAGCATCTGGGCTTGAGGGGTTAGGTAAGTCATTTGATTTTCTGAATGATGCTGTATCTATGGAAAGTATTCAAGAAAGTGTTGTTAACCAACACTATGGCGTAAAAGAAATAGTAAGGGGGAAATTTGGTAAGCATGGGAAGTTAATGCCTACATTCGGCTGTCATCCTGATTTTTCAAATATGAAGGAGGGAGAGTTAAGGAATGGATATGCCATAACAATGTTTATGGATATTATAGGTTCAACTAAGCTAGGTGTTATATTTACTCCTGATATAGTCTTTAGAATTAAAAACGATATCATAAGGTGCACTATTGAAACTGTTAATTCATTTGATGGTCACGTCCATAGAATAATGGGGGATGCTGTGATGGCTTTCTTCAGAAGTGATATAAATACGCAGGAGGGTCGAATTGCTGATAGTGCTGTTGATGCAATAAACTGTGCTACATACTTAATAGAAATGTTTAAAAGTGTCGTAATACCCAAACTTAATGATTTAGGTGTTGATGAGAACTTAGGGATAAGAATTGGTATCGATTATGGAGCGAATGATCAAGTTGTATGGGGGGTGTATGGGTATCAGGAGAGTCGAGAGGTTACTGCAACTTCATTTTTTGTCGATGTGGCAGCAAAACTTCAACAAAAGGCACCAAAGAATTGCATAATGATTGGCGATAGCTTGGCCCAACTTTTAGGACTTGATGATAATCAGTTGTCTATTAAAACTGTTACAAAATCGAATGAAACTGTACCTGTAAAATACATTACTCCAAACTATAAAGATGCTCAAGGTAATCCAATTAATTATAAGCAGTTTATTTTAAAGAATGAATTTTATCTCAAGCTATTACCGACGAGTATAGAAGAGGAAAGTTTTTATATCAGAGCAAGCCTGAAAGATGATGAAGATGATGTGTCTGATGATGAATATTACCCTTGCTCTCGAACAATAAAAAAAGGGAGAGGGATATCGTTTAAAGGATACTTTCATTCGGGTACTCTATATAAAAATCCGAGATTTAAATTCAGGGTGGTAAACACCGGCAGTGAGGCGTCTAAAAATTTAAATAATGGGAATCACGAGGCGTTTGAAAACGCCACCTTCTCATCTGCTGATAAACGGTATTTTGCAAAACATTGGGAGGAAACTGCATATAAAGGCCTCCACCATATGTATGTGTCTTTTTGGGATGGGGAACAGCCTATCACAAATGAACAATGTTTCTCAGTTTTTATTAATGAGTAATTAATTCGCATCACATTTCTTTTATCTTTATAGCATAGTCTTGATGTGCCAGCCTTGAACAAAAAGCTAAAAATTGCCGACAGAACTCTCTGGCGGCATCCTTTCCCCTATGAATACTCTCGCATCTATCCAGGAACTTGCCCGGGCGATACGCAACATGATCCGCACCGGCATCGTCGTCGAAACTGACCTCGATGCCGGGCGCTGTCGCGTGCAGACCGGCGGCATTTATACCGACTGGCTCCAGTGGTTAACTCATCGCGCCGGGCGCTCGCGCACCTGGTGGGCTCCCTCAATTGGTGAGCAGGTGATGATTCTGGCTGTGGGCGGTGAGCTCGATACCGCTTTTGTGCTGCCGGGTATTTATTCCGACGACAACCCCGCACCGTCGGCCTCAGCGGATGCCTGGCTCGTCGAGTTTCCCGACGGTGCCGTTATGAGTTATGAGCCGGAAACCGGCGCGCTGACCGTCACCGGCATAAAAACCGCCGATGTGACCGCATCCGACTCGGTTGCCGTCAGCGTGCCGGTGGTGCTGGTAAAAGCCGAGACCCGCGTCACCCTCGATACACCGGAGGTGGTCTGCACCAACAAGCTGACGACCGGCACGCTGGAGGTGAAGCAAGGCGGCAAGATGTCAGGTGATATCGAGCACAGCGGCGGCGCTTTCACTTCCAACGGTGTGCAGGTGGATAAACACGGACACGGCGGCATCAGGCGCGGCGATGAATGGACGGAGGGCACCCAATGACGGCGCGTTATCTCGGCATGAACCGCACGACCGGTGAAAGCATTTCAGACGTTGACCATATCAGTCAGAGCATCGGGGATATTCTGCGCACGCCCATCGGCTCCCGCGTCATGCGTCGTGAATACGGCTCGCTGTTGTCGCAGATGATTGACCAACCTCAGACCCCGGCGCTTGAGCTGCAAATTATGGCGGCGTGCTACATGGCGATCCTGAAGTGGGAACCACGCGTCAGGCTGACAAGCATCACCACAGCGCGGCAGTTTAACGGGCAAATGGTCGTCGACGTGACCGGCCAAATCACCGATACCGGCGAGAGCCTTTCCTTAACCATTCCTGTGAGTTGAATCTATGGCAGTTATCGACCTGAGCCAGCTCCCCGCACCTGATGTGGTGGAAACGCTGGATTTTGAAGCCATCCTCGCCGAGCGCAAAGCGACGCTGATTTCACTGTACCCGGAAGATGAGCAGGAAGCGGTCGCAAGGACATTGACGCTGGAGTCAGAGCCACTGGTGAAATATCTCGAAGAGAATGCCTATCGCGAGGTGATTTTACGCCAGCGAATTAACGAGGCGGCGAAAGCCGGGATGGTGGCCTATGCCATCAAAAACGACCTCGACCAGCTCGCGGCAAATAATAACGTTGAACGCCTGGTCATCACCCCCGGAGACGAGACCCAAATCCCGCCGGTGGCGGCGGTCATGGAATCTGACAGCGATTTACGTCAGCGCGTACCTGCTGCTTTTGAGGGGATGAGTGTTGCCGGGCCAACCGGTGCCTATGAATTTCACGCCCTGAGTGCCGACGGACGTGTCGCGGATGCTTCGGCGAACAGCCCGGCTCCAGCAGAGGTCACTATCGCGGTACTGTCGCGGGAAGGTGACGGCACGGCGTCGGACGATTTATTGCTGGCCGTCAGTACCGCGCTGAATGATGAGAGTGTACGACCGGTCGCTGACCGCCTGACAGTCGTCTCGGCTGAAATCGTCAATTATGCGATCGACGCGGTGCTGTATGTGTACCCCGGCCCGGCGACCGAGCCGATTCTTGCCGCCGCAAAAGCGCAGTTAACTGCCTATATCACGGAGCAGCGCCGCCTTGGTCGTGACATCCGAATGTCGGCGATTTACGCCGCGCTGCATGTGCAGGGGGTCCAGCGCGTCGAACTTCGCGAACCGCTGGCTGATGTGGTGCTGGATAAAACCCAGGCCGCTTATTGCACCGACGCCCGCGTCATTATCGGGGGATCGGATGAATAATTCGCTGATGGCGAACGGGTCATCTCTGCTGGAACAGCGAGCCGCCGCAGCATGCGCCTCTATCAGCGATTTATCTGTACCGCTGCGAGATTTGTGGAATCCGTGGAAATGTCCGGTGAAATTCCTGCCCTATCTGGCGTGGGCGTTTTCTGTCGACCGCTGGGAAGAAACCTGGTCAGAAACGGAAAAGCGCCAGGCTGTCAGTGATGCGTTTTGGATCCACCAACGCAAGGGAACCGTCGCCGCCGTTCGTCGGGTGATTGAAACGCTGGGCTACAGCATGACGCTCCAGGAGTGGTGGAAGGTTGCCGACCCTGCCGGGACTTTCCGCCTTGAGATTGACCTCAATGATATCGGCATCACCGAGCCGATGATTAAAGAGCTGGAGCGGATTATTGGCGACGCGAAGCCAGTCAGCAGACATATATCACAGCTCACGTTATCAGCATCAACTTATGGCCCGGCAAATATTGGTGCCGCTGTGTTTGATGGTGATGTGATTACCGTTTATCCGCCGGGATATAAGCCGGATGACAGTATTTATTACGATGCCACTGCGCATTACGACGAAAATTATCAATATTCCGGGGACTGATATGTCTTTAATCAGCGAAACAGCACAGTGGGAAAGCGACATTCCGTTAATTAAGCGCGGTGACAAAGTGGCCGGGGGGACGGATGGTCTGGTGAACGTTCAGACGAGTATTCTCGCCGACCGCACAGCCTACCTGAGAGATCAGCTTAATGCCTACAATGGCCTGTTAAAATCGGGCGAATTACCGTTCACCAGTGCGGCGGCAGCACAGGCCGCGATTGCTGCCGGGAAAATACCGGAAGGAGGCGTATTCTCTATCCGGTCAACCAACCCTGCCTACTGGGTTGAAGAGGCAAAGAATACAAATGGGGCGGTAACGCTGACCGGGAAAACTATTCTGTCTGATTTAATGCAGATGGTCACAGTAAGGGTTTCCGATAACGACACCGACGGAACAGCGGCGGGATTATCCGCGACAAAGCCGGAACAGCATTTTCTGGTAATTAATCCAGATGATAAAACCTCTCCGTTCACGGTATATAAAAATAATAAAGGTGTGGCGGAAAGGGTGTCCGATATTATTGGCTACTCGACGTTACAGGGATTTATTGATGCCGGGTTTATTCCCGAATACCTTAACCCGGCGAGTGGCTTTATTGTTGCTTTCCGCGACCCGGTCACGCAGCGCGGCGCGCTGGCAATTACGAGAAGCGGGGAAGTGATTGCCCCCCTGCTGAGAATCGAGAAGGGGGTTATTTCTCACAGTAATCTCGATCTTGGTTTACAGGAGGTGGTGCCGACAAAACTCGACCCGGCCTACGGGTTTTCTCTCGCCTGGATTGATCCGAAAACCCGTCGCTGCGCCCTGCGGGTGACAACTTCAGGAGAAGTGGAAATCCCACTGATTAAGCTGGGTGATGGTTCGATCGCGCTGGAGAAACTGGCGCCAGAGGTGCAGGGGTTAATGCCGGTGACACTCGACCCGGCAAGCGGTTTTGTTCTCGCCTGGGTTGACCCGAAAACCAAACGCTGCGCACTGCGGGTGAAACAGAATGGCGTGGTTGAAATCCCGCTGCTGTCCATTGGTAAAAACGTGATTACCCTGGACAACCTGACCGAGGAACTCAAGAGCGCCGTTCTGCCGTTTGCACAGGACGTGGTTGATGTTCCACCTGATGCCGTACGCGCGGTACTGGCTGATGTTACCGCACGGACGAATGATGCGGATGGTTCTGGCTGGACGGCGCTGTCACCGCGAGCCTGTCGCGCGCTGTACGGGGTAAACCATACCGGTACAGCGGTTGAATATCGTCGCGCGTTTGGCCTGAAAATCGCCGGGAAAGCACAGGGCACCCCATTTAACCCCGGCTCTCTGGCTTCCCTGCGTCGTCGCGGGCGGCTGACCAGTACGACCATTGCCACGCCGTCCGGCCAGTTTGTGGCGGGTGATTACTACAGCTATGAGGCGTACAACACCAATTCCAGCGTGTCAGAGAAAACGCCAGGCATCTGGAACGGAATGCAGGTCTATCTCGGTGATCTGCTTGTATACGATGGCATCGGGTGGAATATCCAGCGCTCCCCAGGCTCCGGCGCGCCGCGTAAAAACGATACCTGGTATGAAGTCACCGCGCCGGGCGTGTTTGCGGGTATGACACTGGCCGCCGGGGATAAACTCCTTTTTCTCACTCTCCAGACGGCAGGGGGTGGTTTTTTGCAGCCGCAGTTTGCTGCCGTTAGTGCCGGGGCTGACCTGCTTTTTTACGCCGGTGAATTTAATCCGTCGGAGGGGATGCCGTCTCGTCCTCTGCAAAATGTCATCTGGCAGGCGTCCGCCGGGGGCGTGGCCGGTACAGAGAATTTTCGCGCCGGTGACTATGCCCTGTTTGACGGTAATGCATGGGTGATGATTGCCAATGATGCCCCTGAACAGGTTCCAGACGGGAAAAGCATCAGCCTGCGGTGTACCGCCAGTGCTGACGAATGGGAGTTTCGGCGCGTGGACAAGTCAGCCGCTGCCGTCGGTATTCGCCTGACGTCGCAGGTGGCCTCTGCGATGAAAACCGGGCTGGGTAAAAAGCTGTTGCTCATCGGTGATTCAATGTTCGGCAGCGGAACATCGGGCAGCACCATTATCGCCGCCACTAACCGCACCGGGGAGGTGCGCTCTTACGGTGGCTCCACCTCTGATCAGGTGCTGGGCATGTTTAAGCAGGAGGTACTCTCCTGGGGAGACCGCTGGGCGGGCCAGGTGATTGCGGTCTGGCACGGTCAGAACAATCAGCCGAAAACCGATGTTAATGCCTCGCAAATCCGTGAAGCGTCATTGCAGATTGCGGCACTGGCCGGTGCGCGCGATATCCGCTGTTTGTTCCTGACCATCATGGGACAACGTGAGGCCACCTGGAACGGCGAGCGATTAGTGTTTCCCCAGCATGAAAACCAGTTTGCGGAAACAGGATACCTGTATGAGTTGACTGAGTGGTACCGGCGCATTCTGCCGGGCCGTCATGCTGTGGTGTACGAAATTATGCTATCGGCTGCGACGGATGCCATCGACCCGACGCATCCGGGCATGACTGAAAAGCAGGTGGCGGCACGATACGGTGTGTTGCCCTGGTCTTTCTTCAATAACGCGGTACTGCCTGGGGGGATGACAACATCCGACATTCACTATGTGGGTACTTGGAGCGCGTCCGGCCTGCCGTCCGGCGGCAATAACGCCGATTATTATCTGCGGATTGCAGGCGGCACCGTGGGAAATGTTCTGGTGAATAACGGCGGTACATGGTCAGAGGTGGCGATTGATATCACACACATGAGCCAGGCAGGAGGGCGGGCGCTGGCTTATGGCGGGCCGGGTTTCAGCCTGGGTGACGGCTACAAATCCATTCCGGCACGTGACGGTATCGCCGGAATTCTGATGAACAATTATTTTTTTAAATGAGGTAACTATGGGCCTGCTTAATGAACTCATTGGCGCAAATTTCACTGACCCGCGACTGCCGATTATTCTGGACTATCCCGGCCTGACGCTCGGATCGCTGGCATTAATGGATGTCTCAGAAATTCCGGCCGATTTTGATTTTTCGGGCGTTGGGAAAAATATCCCCCTGAATAATCTGGCAAGCAAAGAAGCTGCCACCCTGACAGGGAAAACAAAAGCGGAGCTGGAATTTAGCTGGAATAACACGCTGATCACCACGGGCGCCACGCCAGAGGCGAAGTTTGAACGCACGCCGCGTGGCGGTGTTCACGGGATTGTATCGCTGGTTAACCAGACGCTGGGACACCGTGGCCGGTTTACCTGTCCGGGTATCATGCCGTACATCGCTGAGCACCAGAACGATCATAAATTTGCCGTGTTTGCGCACTATCAGGTTACGCGGGTGGGAAGTGGCACACCGGCAACCCAGACCACGGAAATGCTGATTGCGACGCAGGTTTCCCCTTCAGCGAACCGTTTGATTGTGGGGCGTTTGCCTAACGCGGTATCAGCTGGCCCGGCGCTGTTCAGTCTGCAATCGGACAAAAATGGCAATGATTTCACAGGCAGTATTTATTACCAGGATTTACCGGTATGGGGGGCGGCGTCGGGATTTGGTTCCCTGGTGAATAATGCCTGTAAGTCCTATGTGCTTTACCGCCTGCACCTTGTGGATATTGACGCATCAGGGATGTCATTTGCTGAAATCGCAGCAACCGAACAACAGGTATTCAGCGCCAACTTTGGCGAAGGCGGCAAGTATGCCGGTGACAGTATTCCAACCTCGCCGGCAGCGCTGCCGTAAGGGGAGAGCGTGAGCATGAATTATTATGCCATTCTGACCGATTACGGGGAGGCGGCGTTTACTAAGGCGGTGGCAACCGGTGAGCCTGTGAATTTTGCAGAAATGGCGGTCGGTGATGGCGCGGGTATCATCCCGCAGCCGGACAGAACGCGCACAGGTCTGGTGAATGAAGTGTATCGCGGCCCGCTTAACCGTGTAGTCATTGCAGACCAGAGCGCGAGTGTTATCCGCACGGAAATGATAATTCTGCCGCAAACCGGTGGTTTCTGGCTGCGCGAGGCAGCGCTCTATGACGATGCCGGGGAGTGCCTGGCGGTAGCCAGTCTCCCGCCAGTGTATAAGCCGCTTCTGGCAGAAGGGGCCGGGCGGTTGCAGGCCATCAATCTGTGGATAGCCGTCAGCAAAACAGCCGCGGTGGAGCTTAAAACCGATCCAACGGTCATTATTGCCTCGGTGGAGGAGGTTGATCGTGCGAAAAATGAGGCAAAGGATTATGCCGACAAGATTGCGGGCCAGCTGGATACGGATATTCAGCAGGTGATTGCCGATGCGATAACGGCGGCAAAGCGAGATTTCTGGGAAGATGATAACCCGGTGGGCACTACGCGATTTTTTAATCAGAACGTCAACCCTAATGAAAAATGGCCGTGGTCAGAATGGGTGTACACCGGCGAGAATAAAACAATTCGTGTAGGCAAAGCGGACGGTTCGAACGTCGGGCAGAGCGGCGGCAGCGATAACGTCACACTTCAGCAGGCCAACCTGCCCGCCGTTCAGATTGACGTGAGCGGCGAAACCAGCGAACAGGGGCAGCAGGAGCTGACGACATCGGGCAACGGAAGGCACCGGCACAGGGCAGGGGATGGGGCACCGGGGGATACCTGGCAGGAAGCCACACACGGAACGGATAACCAGAAATATACGGGGTGGAACTATACCGACTATGCAGAAGACCATCAGCATAGCGTCACGATCCCGCCGCACAAACACTCGACCAGCGGCAAAACAGCCAGCCTCGGTGAGGGCAAATCGTTCAGTGTGGTGGAATCCCACACGCTGCTGATGTGCTGGAGTCGTGTTGCCTGACCTGTGACGGTCATTCCTGTTGTACTACCCCTGTTACAGCGGGGATGACTCGTCACCCTTTCCACCACGATTGAAAATAATGCTCACCCTTAACCACGGAGTTAAACGGATGAGCGATTTTCATCACGGCGTCCAGGTTGTCGAGATTAACGACGGCACCCGCGTCATTTCCACCGTATCAACGGCTATTATCGGCATGGTCTGCACGGCCAGCGATGCCGATGCTGCCACCTTCCCACTCAATAAGCCCGTACTGATTACCAGCGTGCAAAGCGCCATCGCCAAAGCGGGTACAAAAGGCACCCTGGCAGCATCCCTCCAGGCGATCGCCGACCAGTCGAAACCGGTAATTGTCGTTGTGCGCGTAGCCGAAGGTGTCGGCGACGATGCCGAAGCGCAGACTATCTCTAATATCATCGGCGGCACCGACGAAAACGGCAATTACACCGGGCTGAAAGCACTGCTCACGGCGGAGGCCGTAACCGGCGTTAAACCGCGCATCCTCGGTGTTCCGGGGCTCGACTCCCTTGAGGTTGCAACTGCTCTCGCGCCGATTTGCCAGAAGCTGCGCGCCTTTGGCTATATCAGCGCATGGGATTGTAAGAACATTTCCGAGGCGATGCTCTATCGCGAGAATTTCAGCCAGCGTGAGCTGATGGTTATCTGGCCGGATTTTCTGGCATGGGATACCACGGCGAACGCGACCGAGACCGCCTGGGCGACCGCCCGCGCGCTGGGCCTGCGCGCCAAAATCGACCAGGACACCGGCTGGCATAAAACCCTGTCAAACGTTGGCGTGAACGGTGTCACCGGTATCAGCGCGTCGGTCTTCTGGGATTTGCAGGAATCCGGCACCGATGCCGACCTGCTTAACGAGGCTGGCGTCACCACGCTCATTCGCAAAGATGGTTTTCGATTCTGGGGTAACCGCTGCTGCTCCGATGACCCGCTGTTCCTGTTTGAGAACTACACCCGCACCGCGCAGGTTATCGCCGACACAATGGCCGCTGGTCACATGTGGGCGGTTGACAAGCCGATCACTGCCACGCTGATTAAAGACATCGTTGCGGGTATCAATGCGAAATTCCGCGAGATGAAAACGGCGGGCTATATCGTCGATGCGACTTGCTGGTTTGATGAATCGGCCAACGACGCGGCGACCCTCAAAGCCGGGAAACTGTATATCGATTACGACTATACGCCGGTTCCCCCTCTCGAAAACCTGACGCTACGCCAGCGCATTACCGATAAATACCTGGCGAATCTGGTGTCATCGGTTAACAGCAATTAAGGAGCCCTGACCAATGGCAATGCCGCGCAAGCTCAAATACCTCAACACGTTTCTGGATGGCGTCAGCTATCTCGGCGTTATCGAGTCCGTCACCCTGCCAAAGCTGACCCGTAAGCTGGAAAATTACCGGGGCGGCGGGATGTCAGGCTCGGCCCCTGTCGATTTTGGCCTCGACGATGACGCGCTGGCGATGGAGATTTCCCTCGGCGGCTTCCCTGATGATGCGATCTGGTCGCTTTACGGTGCCGTCGGTACCGGGACGCTACTGCGCTATGCAGGCTCTTACCAGCGGGACGATACCGGCGAAACCGTGGCGGTGGAAGTTGAGACCCGTTTCAAGGTGAAGGAAGTCGATAACGGCGAGAGCAAACAGGGCGAGGATACCAGCAGCAAATTATCGCTGGTCTGCACGTACTACAAGCTGACCATGAACGGTAAAGAGCTGGTAGAAATCGACGTCCTCAACATGATTGAGAAGGTGAACGGCGTCGACCGACTCGACCAGCACCGCCGCAATATCGGCCTGTAATTTTCCCCGGCCAGCATGCCTGGCCGGTTAATCCCGAATCCGTAAACAGCGAGAAAATCATGAGCAAAGAAAACATCGTCACCCTGGAAAACCCCATCAAACGCGGCGAGCAGGTCATCGAAAAAATCACCCTGATGAAGCCCAACGCCGGAACCCTGCGCGGTGTCAGCCTGGCCGACGTTGCGCGCTCTGAAGTCGACGCCCTGATTAAAGTGCTGCCGCGTATGACCAGCCCATCACTCACCGAGTCGGATGTCGTCATGATGGATTTACCCGATTTGATGGCGCTGGCAACAAAGGTGATCGGTTTTTTGTCGCCGAATTTGGCGGATTAAATTTTCCGAAAGATATGTCGGTCGATGACCTGATGGCGGATATCGCGGTGATTTTTCACTGGCCGCCATCAGAGTTATATCCCATGAGCCTGGCCGAGCTCACCACCTGGCGCGAAAAAGCGCTACAGCGAAGCGGAAACACGAATGAGTAACGACGTTAAATTGCAGGTATTACTCAAGGCTGTTGACCAGGCGACCCGCCCGTTTAAATCCATCCTGACAGCGAGCAAAACGCTGTCTGGTGACATCCGGGACACTCAAAAATCACTGCGTGAACTGAACGGCCAGGCATCCCGTATCGACGGGTTTCGCAAGGCCAGCGCGCAACTTGCCGTTACCGGTCAGGAGCTGAAGAAAGCTAAACAGGAAGCCGCCGCACTGGCGACCCAGTTTAGAAATACGGAACAGCCGACGCGCGCGCAGGCGCAGGCAATGGATGCCGCCCGAAAAAGTGCCGCAGCGCTCCAGCTCAAACACAACAGCTTGCGGCAGGCTGTACAGCGCCAGCGGCAGGAACTCAGCCAGGCGGGAATTAATACCCGCACCCTGGCGGCAGACGAGCGCCGGTTAAAAACCAGCATCAGCGAAACGACGGCGCAGCTTAATCGCCAGCGTGAAGCACTGGCGCGCGTCAGCGCGCAACAGGCAAAGCTCAACGCGGTTAAACAGCGATATCAGGCCGGTAAAGAGCTGGCCGGAAATGCGGCCGCAATGGGTGCCGCCGGTGTCGGTATGGCGACGACAGGCACGCTGGCCGGTGTTGCACTAATGAAACCGGGTTATGATTTTGCGCAGAAAAACTCCGAGTTACAGGCTGTACTCGGCGTGGCGAAAGACTCCGCAGAAATGACTGCGTTGCGAAATCAGGCCCGACTGCTGGGCGACAATACTGCCGCCTCTGCCGATGATGCGGCCGGTGCTCAGATTATCATTGCGAAAGCAGGCGGAGACGCGGCAGCGATTCAGGCGGCGACGCCCGTCACACTTAATATGGCGCTTGCTAACCGTCGAACAATGGAAGAGAACGCCGGTTTGCTGATGGGGATGAAATCAGCTTTCCAGCTTACTAACGAGCAGGTCTCTCACATCGGTGATGTCCTGTCGATGACAATGAATAAAACCGCCGCAGATTTTGACGGGCTTAGTGATGCGCTGACATATGCTGCGCCGGTGGCGAAAAATGCCGGTGTCAGCATTGAGGAAGCCGCTGCAATGGTTGGCGCCCTACATGATGCGAAAATTACGGGGTCAATGGCTGGTACGGGTAGTCGCGCTATTTTAAGTCGACTCCAGGCACCGACCGGGCAAGCCTACGCGGCGATTAAAGAGCTTGGGGTTAAAACGGCAGACAGTAAAGGGAATACCCGCCCGATATTTACCATCCTGAAGGAAATGCAGGCCAGTTTTGATAAAAATAAACTGGGTACCGGTCAGCGCGCTGAATACATGAAAACGATATTTGGCGAAGAGGCCAGTTCTGCCGCCGCTGTTTTGATGAACGCGGCTAAATCAGGAAAGCTGGATAAGCTCACGGCTGCATTTAAAGCCTCTGACGGTAAGACGGAGGAACTAGTTAAGGTTATGCAGGAAAACCTCGGCGGCGACTTTAAAGAGTTTCAGTCGGCATATGAGGCTGTAGGTACTGACCTTTTTGACCAGCAAGAGTCCTCTTTACGTAAACTGGTGCAAACCGCTACCGGCTACGTGCTCAAACTTGATAAGTGGATCCAGCGAAATAAAGAGCTCGCGCAGACGCTGGGGGTGATTACCGCTGCGGCGATCGGGGTCGTGGGGATGATTGGGGCTATTGGACTGATTGCCTGGCCGGTGATAACCGGTGTAAATGCCATCATCGCCGCTGCGACGGCACTCGGTACCGTATTTACTACGGTGGCCGGTGGTGTTGTGACTGCAATTGGCGCGATCTCCTGGCCGGTTGTTGCTGTCGTGGCCGCAATAGTGGCCGGGGCATTGCTCATCCGTAAATATTGGGAACCCATCAGCGCGTTTTTTGGCGGTGTGATGGAAGGATTGCGCACGGCCTTCGCGCCAGTAGCAGAACTATTTGCACCGCTTAAACCGATGTTTGACTGGCTAGGCGGAAAACTTAAAGCCGCATGGGACTGGTTTAACAATCTGATTGCGCCGGTTAAATCATCACAGGAAACGTTAAACAGTTTCCGTGATGCCGGTGTGTTGTTTGGTCAGCGCCTTGCTGACGCTCTTACTTTACCGCTTACAGCATTCAATAAGCTGCGCAGCGGTATTGATTGGGTACTTGAGAAGCTCGGCATAATCAACAAAGAGTCCAGTACGCTTGACCAGACTGCCGCAAAAGCAAACGCAGCCACGCAGGGTAACTCTTATATCCCGGCTACCAGTACTTATAGCGGCTATCAGGCATACCAACCTGTCACCGCACCCGCCGGGCGTTCTTACATCGACCAGAGCAAAAGCGAGTATCACATTTCCGTTGATGGTAGCGGGAACGGCACGCAGCTCGATCGGCAACTACAGGATGCGCTCGAAAAGTTTGAGCGTGACAAGCGTGCTCGTCAGCGGGCCAGCATGAACCACGACTGACAGGAGGTAACGAGAAGTGATGCTTGCACTCGGTATGTTTGTTTTTATGCGCCAGACGTTGCCACACCAGACGATGCAACGCGATGCCGAATATCTGTGGCCGTCAAACTCACGCGTAGGTAAACGGGATTCTTTCCAGTATCTGGGGCCGGGGGAAGAAAGAATTACCCTGGCCGGTGTGTTATACCCGGAGCTCACCGGCGGAAAGTTGACGATGACAGCTATTCGTTTAATGGCTGACGAAGGGCGCGCCTGGCCGTTGCTGGATGGCACCGGTACTATTTACGGTATGTACGTCATCAATAATATCAGCGAGACAGGGAGCCTGTTTTTTGCTGACGGCACGGCGAGAAAAATTGATTTCACGCTGACACTCACCCGCGTGGATGAATCACTCGCGGCTCTGTATGGCGATATAGGCGAACAGGCTTATGCACTTATCGGCAAGGCGGGAAATATGGCCTCGTCAGTATCTGGCATGGTGGGAATTAGCTGATGCTGGATATGATGAATCTCAATGCGGGCGGCGTCCTGACGCCAGATTTTATGTTGATGCTCGAAAGCAAAGATATTACCGGCAATGTCAGTAACCGCTTAATGAGTCTGACGATGACCGATAATCGGGGATTTGAGGCCGACCAGCTTGATATCGAGCTCGATGACGCCGACGGGCTTGTCGAGTTGCCGTTACGTGGTGCCGTGCTGACGCTTTATCTGGGATGGAAAGGGTTTGCGTTAATTAACAAGGGCTCTTTCACTGTCGATGAAGTTGAACATCATGGCGCGCCGGATAGTGTGACAATCCGCGCCCGTAGCGCCGATTTTCGGGGAACGTTAAATTCCAGGCGAGAAGAGTCATGGCATGACAAGACGTTAGGCGAAATTGTGGCGGCGATAGCGACGCGTAACAATCTGACATCGAGAGTCATACCTGAACTGGCGGGAATTAAAATCCCGCATATCGACCAGTCACAGGAATCGGATGCTAAATTTTTAACTCGTCTCGCTGAGCGAAACGGTGGCGAGGTTTCGATAAAAGCGGGAAAGTTACTTTTTCTGAAAGCCGGGCGTGGGTTAACAGCCAGTGGAAAGGCTATTCCACAAGTTACTATCACCCGCAGCGATGGCGACAGGCATCAGTTTTCGATTGCCGACCGTGGGGCATATACCGGTGTCACGGCAAAATGGTTACACACCAAAGACCCGAAACCACAAAAGCAAAAGGTGACGTTAAAGCGGAAACCGAAAGAGCAACATTTACGTGCACTACAGCACCCAAAAGCCAAACCGGTAACGAAGAAAAAAGCGGTGAAGACGCCGGAAGCCAGGGAAGGTGAATACATGGTCGGTGAGGATGACAACGTGTTCGCCCTGACGACAATTTTTTCAACCAAAGCGCAGGCGATGCGAGCTGCCCAGGCAAAATGGGACAAACTGCAACGTGGCGTTGCTGAGTTTTCAATCAGGCTGGCGACGGGGCGGGCTGATCTTTACCCTGAGACGCCGGTACAGGTTAAAGGCTTTAAGCGCGTTATAGACGAGCAATCTTGGACGATCACTAAAGTTATGCACTACCTGAGTAAAAGCGGCTTTACGACGAGCCTAGAGCTTGAGGTGAGATTGTCTGATGTGGAATATGATGCTGTGGATGCTTAAAAAGGAAAACAACCCGTAACCAAACGGGTTGTTTTCATCTTCATCTTGAAACGTAGCCGTGGGTGTTTTCATACATCAAAGTCTTTGCTTCATCGTCCATCAGCGTACCCATCTTTTTACATGTAATCAGAGGGTTTTCAAACGTATAGCCCTGCGCAGAATATTTATTAACAACATGTATCTCTTTGGTGTTTTTGAGATATCCCTCAGGGGCACTTTTAACCCAAACAGGAGTGCAGACACCGGACGATATCAGAGCTTCATATGCATCAGAGGTTACTGTGGCAGTTGGTAATACGATCTTCGATATATTCTTGTTATCGATAATTTCAATAGGTTGCCATGGGTTAAGGCTCTTCTTTAGTACCTGAATGTCAACGCTTTGAGAAAAGGCACTGCATGAAAGGGCGGTAGCAGAGCATAAAAGAACTATTTTGAAGAGTTTCATAGGCATCCTTATCAATAAATTATGAATAAATTTCGCTTTGAGTGAATCTTTGTGTATGATTTATTCACTCTAGGTTGTGTTTTGGGGGAGATATGTTTCATTGTCCAAAGTGTCAACATGCCGCACATGCGCGCACCAGTCGTTACCTAAGCGAAAATACTAAAGAACGTTACCACCAATGCACTAACATAAATTGCAGTTGCACATTTGTTACAATGGAATCGGTGGAGCGGTTTATTGTAACACCAGGGGTGATTATCCCCGCCCCGCCGCACCCAACAACTGGCGGGCAAAGAACATTGTGGCTGTAGAGTAAACCCGCTTAGTGCGGGTTTTTTTATGGGGAAGCAAGATGTTCCGAACACATAAAAAAGTTAGCCTAAAAAAATTAGAGCGACACTTTTGCGACACAATGGCTGCTGATAACAAAAAAGCCACTCGCGTGAGTGGCTTAATTATATGATTTTAAAGATAAAATTTGGTGGCCCCTGTTGGGTTTGAACCAACGACCAAGCGATTATGAGTCCGAACTATATTCTAATAAAAACAAAGATATACAGTTAAATCAAACGCATAGCATTTCGTATATTGTCGAAAAGTATTGCATAGTGCTGCGCTGTGCTGCCATTTTGCTGCCACTTATCAGGTTTAATGGGTTAAGTTGAACCGCTTCTGTCAGGTGGTCAGGGGCGAAGTGAGCATAACGCATCGTGACTTTAATATCTGTATGCCCGAGGATGCGTTGTAAGACTAAAATATTGCCGCCGCCCATCATGAAATGGCTGGCAAAAGTATGCCGTAAAACATGCGAAAGCTGACCGTCAGGAAGCTCAATTCCCGCACGTTTTATTGCGCTCCTGAATGCTGAGTAACATCCGGTAAAGAGCGGTTTAGAGGTTCGGCTTTTGGGTAGTAATTCATAAAGCTCTTCACTGATTGGAACAGCTCGGTTCTTCTTGCCTTTCGTTTTGATAAAAGTGATTTTTCCGGGGCTTATCTGCTTTCCAGTTAAACTTTCCGCCTCACCCCATCTTGCTCCGGTTGCAAGGCAGATTTTAACAATCATGGTTAAATCCTCCGCCTTGCTTTTTTCACATTCTTCCAGCAAGCGAGCCGCTTCCTCAACTGTAAGCCAGGCCAGCTCAATTTCTGCGATCTTAAACTCTCTGACGTTTTCAAGAGGGTTGGGTGCTGTCCAGTCATCAAGTCTTTTCAGCTCGTTGAACATAGCCCGAAAGTAAGCTAGTTCAAGGTTAACCGTGCGAGGGGTGACAGCCTTAACGCGATCAGAGCGGGTTATTTTTCCGCTTAACCGCTGTTCTCTATAAGTTGAGAACAGTTTAGCGTTGAATTCCGTAGCGAGGGGATCACCCATTGCGAGACAGGCAAACTCCATTGCGCCTTTACGCTTTTCACCATCAGCAAGCGTAACGCCATGTGCGTTATACCAAGCTGTAACCAAATCCCGAACGCGGCGTTTATCAGTTTTCTCGCCCAGCCACGGCTTATCTTGAGCCTGATCTTTTATGTGGCGCTCAAATGCTAAAGCCTCCCCTTTGGTCGCGAACTGGCGACGGATGCGCTTTCCATCCCTACCGTTTGGGAAAACCTGAGCCTGCCATTTTCCAGTGGGTAATTTGCTTACAGCCATTATTGATTGCTCGCATTATCTCGATAGTCTTTAATTTTCCCAGCGGCAAGTAAGCAGATAACCACTGTATAGATATGCTGTACCGTTGGTGAGAGATACATTGCAACAAACATAAGAGTGAGTAGGAACGCAGGCCCGATACATAGAGATATGAAGCTGGCAAAAGGTCCTTTTTGCTTCTCTTTGGATGTTAAGTGAGCCATTGTGAGGCCGGAAATAAGTACCAACGCTAACTCAATTAATGTAAGCATAATCACTCCGTGAAAGTTGTTTTTCCTATGATCTTTCCTAAAACTAAAATCCCGGACACTTCGCATTCGAAAGACGCAGGCCCATTCTCAACCCGCAACCGCGAGCCTGGTAATCTGTAAATTCGTCTAACGCTGTAAAATCCATCAATCTCTATGAACCATACTCCATCGTTTACTTCACCCTTATATTCATCCACTAGATACACATCGCCTTCAAACTTCACTAAAGAGGGGCTTGTTGCATTATTAGGGATTAGATGCGAATCGTAATGAACAGCTATTGAGTCTGAAATAATCCCGTTTGTGATTTCTTTATATTGCAAACGCAACCCATTTTCAGAAGCGTTGTTCATTCCGGGGCTGCCTTGACCAGTTGCTAACCACAATAGTGAGGCGCCAGTATCAAGATGACACGCGATAACCCAGTCATGCGGGAAAGTGTCGCGCATCCATCGGTTCGCCATAGTGCTTTGCGATATCCCAAGACGGTCACATAGAGCTTGGCGAGTGCTGAATCCATAGGCTTGAAGGATGCGTGTTATTGCCTCTTTGCCTCCGCTCTGAGATGAGAAATTAAATTTTGACACCCCATGTGGGGTTTCATTTGTGTTTGACATATTTCAAATGTGATCCTATCATCGGTTTTGTGGTGTTCGGAATAGCTTGGAATGGTTCCGAATAGTGAGGTTTTAAACACAATCTGAGGGATAGTGCATCATGAATCGTAATTTTTCAATGCGCCCTAGCATCAATCTTGTGGTGTCTGAACCATTCATTACCCTGGATGAGTTCTGCCGCCGTACCGGTTACAAACTCAGCTACGCCCGCCAAATGATCCGTGAAGGCCGCCTTCCAATTCGTAAAAAGGAAGGGGTAAACAGCCTTATCGAAGTAAACATGTTCGCATTGACGATGGAAGCGGCTCAAGGCTGCGAAATCGCAATGCAAGCCTGATAGTTCCATTTTGGGATATAGAGAGGCCAAAAACATGTTTGATTTCAGGATTTCCAAACATCCACACTTTGAAGAGGCCTGCCGGGCTTTCGCGCTGCGTCATAACATGGCGAAACTGGCAGAACGCGCGGGAATGAATGTCCAGACACTGCGCAATAAGCTAAACCCGGACCAGCCGCACCAACTTACCGCACCGGAAATCTGGCTGCTTACTGATCTGACCGAGGATTCAGCGCTGGTTGATGGTTTCCTGGCGCAGATCCACTGCCTACCATGCGTGCCGCTAAACGAAGTCGCGCGCGAAAAGATGCCGGAATATGTTCTAAAAGCTACGGCAGAAATCGGCCGCGTGGCTGCCGGCGCTGTTTCCGGCGAAGCGCATACAACGGCAGGGCGCCGCCAGATTGTTGATAGCATCAATTCAGTTACTCGACTGATGGCATTAACCGCAGTGACGTTGCAGGCGCGCCTGCAGGCAAGCCCGGCGATGGCCAGCACCATTGATACAGTCACTGGCCTGGGTGCCTCGTTTGGTTTGATCTGAGGTAGCTATGTTGAATAACCAACCATCAATCGCATCGCTTCTCGTTAAGCAAAGTCCATCACCCCATTTCGGTCATGGCTGGATCATGAGTAAAGATGGCAAGCGCTGGCACCCGTGCCGCTCGCAGGATGCGCTGCTGGCTGAACTGCGTACTAATAAACAGAGGAAACCATGGCTATTGAAGGCGATTCTGCGACTGTTCCACTAAGTCCGGGGCATCGGCTGGATGGCCTGAATCATATTGCAGAGCTAAGGGCGAAAGTGTTCGGCTTGAATATAGAACCTGAACTGGAGCGTTTTATTAGCGATATGCGGGACCAGCGAGATATTAACCATAAACAGAATGAGCGTGCCTTAGCCGCCATATTCTTTATGGCTAAGATTCCGGCGGATCGTCATAGCGTCAATATGAATGAGCTGACGACTGACGAAAAGCGGGAGTTGATAAAAGCAATGAACCATTTTCGTGCAGTGGTGAGCTTATTTCCAAAGCGGCTAACAATGCCGAATTAATAAGCGCCTGCCTAATGTCTATTGCGGTAGGCATTGTGAAGGCAATCAATAATAACTGAGGACATAGAAATGGGATTTTTTGGATTTGCTAAAAAAGCACGTAAAGCAGCAGCGGAAGTTAAAAAGTTTGAAAAGCGCGATTTGGCACAGGCGGTGGTAAATGCTGCGTATCTGGTTGCCTACGCTGACGGCGAGTGCGAAGCGTCAGAGAAGGCAAAGATTGAGCAGGTGCTGCGTAATCAGCCAGCGCTGGCGGCTTTTACCTCTGAGATTAACGCTATCAGCGCAACGATCATCGGGCAGTTGGATACCAACTTTAAAATTGGTCGCCGTGCGGCTCTGCGCGAAATTGAAGATGTTAAGCACGATACCCGCGAAGCCGAAGATGTGATGGATGTGGCTGTGGCCATCGCGGAAGCTGACGGCGAAGTGGAGCCGGAAGAACGCAAGGTGCTGGAAGAGATCGCCGCAGTTCTGGGACTGCGTCTGGAAAACCATCTGTGATAGGTAAATGTCGTTGGGCCGCCGCCGCGGTGCTTTTGTTTCTGGTGGTGGCGGTGGACTTTACCAGCCGGGCAATGTCTGTCCTGGTTGATGGTGTTCTGGTTGTCGGTGTTATTGCGCTGATAATTCCGATGATAAAGAAGCCGTGAATATATAGCCCGCGCTTTGCGGGCTACCTCTGAGTAATCAAAACCAAATTTTAGGCGTAAACCCGCCGGGCATTTTTTTGCCCAAATTCAGGAGAAACAACAATGCGAAATATCGAAACCCGTTCCAACAAAATCGGCCCGGATGACGCAGGCCTTAACCAGATACTGACTGAGGCCCGCATGGAAGAACGCCGTGCACGTGCTGCGGCAATGGCTGCCCGCCTTGATAGCCTGGCGTGTCACATTACATCGCGCCAGCTTAATCACGTTGAGGCGGCGGAGCTGCTGCGCGTTGCTGCGGAAAACATCCAGAACGAAGCGCAGGAGATCCACTGATGGCTGATTCTATGGACCTCGTACAGCAGCGCGTTGAAGAAGAACGCCAGAGGCACATCCACACCGCCCGCAGTAAAGCGCCGGGCGTTTCCCGTGTCTTGTGCATTGACTGCGACGCACCAATACCGCCAGCCCGCCGCCGCGCTATTCCTGGCGTGCAGTGCTGCATCACCTGTCAGGAAATCGCAGAGCTGAAAGGCAAACACTACAATGGGGGTGCTGTATGAGCACCATCCTGAAATGGGCGGGCAATAAGACCTCCGTCATGCATGAGCTGAAAAAGCACCTGCCTGCAGGCCTGCGACTGGTTGAGCCTTTCGCGGGTTCCTGCGCTGTGATGATGGCGACAGAGTATCCTCATTATCTTGTCGCGGATATTAATCCAGATCTTATCAATCTTTATAAAAAAATTGCCCTTGATTGTGAAGCTTTCGTATCACGCGCAAAAAATATTTTTGCGATTGCGAATAGAGAGGTAGCTTATTACAACATTAGGCATGAATTTAATCATTCCTCTGAAATTACTGATTTCATGAAAGCAGTATATTTCCTATATCTCAATCGCCACGGCTATCGTGGCCTGTGTCGTTATAACAGGAATGGTGAATTTAACGTTCCATACGGGAATTATAAAAAACCATATTTCCCGGAAGACGAAATCAGAGCATTTGCAGAGAAAGCAAAACGCGCCACCTTCATTTGTGCCAGCTATGAGGAAACTTTAGCAATGGTCAAAGTAGGTGATGTGATTTATTGCGACCCACCTTATGACGGTACATTTACCGATTATCACACTGATGGTTTCAATGAGATTGAACAGCGTCGCCTGGCGACGACTCTTGATGTACTGGCATCAGCAGGCCATCAGGTTGTTGTGTCGAACAGTGAAACCGAGCTGACGAACGCGATTTACCAGAGTTTTACCCGCCACCGTATTAACGCAAAACGCAGTATGGGCGTTGCCGGTGGTGATGGTAAGTCTGCAACTGAAATTATCGCTGTTTCTCAACCTCTGATCTGGTCCGGGTTTGATCTGGCAGCGTATCCAGTCGTGAGTGCGTCTTACGAAACTTTCCAAAGAGAGTATTTGTGTGAGCCATCACGACGTTAAAAACTACGGCGGTGCAGATGATGCCGCCACTGCTTTTGTCTGGAATGCCCCGAAAAAAGCGGTTAACCCGTATGTGGACCCGGCGGAAGTTGCGCCGGTGTCTGCGCTTTCAAACCTGATCGCCCTCTACGCCAGCGACAACGAGCAGGAGCAGCTGCGCCGTGAGGCGATGAGCGATGAGGTCTGGGAACGCTATTTCTACAATGAAGCCCGTGATCCTGTTCAGCGTGAAATGGAGCACGACCGGCTGATCAGCCGTGCCAAAATGGCCCGCGAGCAGCAGCGGTTTAATCCCGATCTGGTGATTCTGGCAGACGTAAGCGCTGAACCATCACATATCAGCAAGCCACTGCTTGAGCGCATTAAATATTTCGAGGGCTTGGGAAAGCCGAAGGCATATTCCCGCTATCTACGTGAAACCATCAGGTCGTGCCTTGAACGCCTGGAGCGCGTGCGTGCCAGCCAGGTTTCTGCGTCATTCCGGTTTATGGCGAGCCACGACGGGCTGGAGGGCCTGCTGGTTCTGCCGGAAATGAACCAGGAGCAGGTTAAGCGGTTATCTACCCTGGTGGCGGCACACATGAGCATGTGTCTGGATGCTGCCTGCGGTGAGCTGTTTACGGATGAAGACGTTACGCCAGAAGAGATCCGCCGGTCATGGGAAAGGGTGGCCGCTGAGGCCATGCGCCTTGATGTTATCCCGCCTGCCTTCGAGCAGCTGCGCCGCAAAAAGCACCGCCGTAACCCGGTACCATACGAACTTATTCCGGGTTCGCTTGCCCGTATGCTCTGTGCTGACTGGTGGTATCGCAAGCTGTGGCAGATGCGGTGTGAATGGCGGGAAGAACAGCTGCGCGCCGTCTGCCTGGTTAACAAAAAGGCGTCCCCGTATGTCAGCTATGAGGCCGTGATCCATAAACGCGAACAGCGCCGCAAATCGCTGGAGTTCTTCCGCTCGCATGAGCTGACCAATGAGCAAGGCGATACGCTGGATATGGAAGACGTGGTAAACGCCAGTAGCAGCAATCCGGCGCACCGTCGTAATGAAATGATGGCCTGTGTTAAGGGACTGGAGTTAATCGCGGAAATGCGCGGAGACTGCGCGGTGTTCTATACCATCACCTGCCCGTCACGCTTTCACGCAACGCTCAATAACGGCAGGCCAAACCCGAAATGGACCAGTGCAACGGTCCGGCAGAGCAGCGACTATCTGGTGCATACGTTCGCCGCTTTCCGCAAGGCGATGCACAAAGCCGGGCTGCGTTGGTATGGCGTCCGCGTTGCTGAGCCACACCATGACGGCACCGTGCACTGGCACCTGCTTTGCTTCATGCGCAAAAAAGACCGCAAGTCCATCACTGCGCTGCTGCGTAAATTTGCCATCCGTGAGGACCGCGAGGAGCTGGGAAATAATACCGGCCCGCGCTTTAAATCTGAGCTGATCAACCCGCGCAAGGGGACGCCTACCAGCTACATCGCGAAGTACATCAGTAAGAACATCGACGGCCGCGGCCTGGGTAATGAAATCAGCAAAGAAACCGGCAGATCACTGCGGGACAATGCCGAACATGTCAATGCCTGGGCTTCGCTGCATCGCGTCCAGCAATTCCGCTTTTTCGGTATACCGGGTCGCCAGGCTTATCGCGAGCTGCGTTTGCTGGCAGGCCAGGCCGCGCGACAGCAGGCCGATAAAAAAGCAGGTGCGCCGGTACTGGATAACCCGCGTCTGGATGCCGTGCTGGCGGCAGCCGATGCCGGGTGTTTTGCCACCTACATCATGAAACAGGGCGGCGTACTGGTTCCGCGTAAACATCACCTGGTCCGCACGGCTTATGAACTCAATGACGAGCCATCAGCCTATGGCGATCACGGCATCCGTATTTATGGCATCTGGTCCCCGATTATTGAGGGCCGGATTTGCACGCATGCGATGAAGTGGAAAATGGTTCGTAAGGCCGTTGACGTTCAGGAGGCGCCAGCCGACCAGGGCGCTTGCGCCCCTTGGACTCGT
>UMDW01001197.1_pt1 | contig 67251 bp, 63 predicted proteins | sample 1964611 | NCBI WGS metagenome assembly UMDW01 (sample SAMEA4836006, study PRJEB28245) | human gut metagenome | biome: gut microbiome; material: fecal sample | place: Denmark | collected 2008 | reverse complement strand
GAGAGTAAGACGTAGCCACGTAATCTTTTTTTATTTATAAAAAATAAACTTATGTTCGAGATTATTCAAAATGAGTTAAGAGTATTTAATATTATTCAAAATTATTTAGGACTATCCAAAAGTATTCAATATTATTTAAAACGAGTTAGAGTATTTAATATCATTTAAAACTATTTAAGACTATTCAAGAGTATCCAATACTATTTAAAACTATTTAAAACTATTGCAAACTATTTAAAATCACTTAAAACTATTTAAAATCACTTCCAAATGTAAAATTATGTAAAAAATAAGGGGAAAACGTTAATTTCAAAGGGGTCTGTAATAATGTACAAAAAAATGTACATTAAATATATTGTAATTTTATAGCAAATATTTATAATAGAAATTGCTATAATGTGAATTAAAAATATTATAAATTTTAGATGAGATATAAAAATATATAAATTTTAGATTGGATATAAAAAAATGAGGGATTTTATATGCAAGGAGTAAGGGAAATATCATGAAGAGGGTAAGTAATAATATTAAATTTTATACTTTTATCGAGATTTTGAAGAGTTATTCTGATGAGAATGTATCGCTTTCGATTAAGGAGATTCAGCATCATATGAGAAAACAATTGGGTGTTGATGTTGATAGAAGGACGATTTATGCGTATATCAGGGATATGAAGGCTTTGGGAATCGATGTTAGTGATTATGATAAGAGCAAGGATGGTTATTATATTAATTCGAATTGTTTTGAGGCTAGTGAGGTTAGGTTTTTAGCTGATGCTGTTTTGACTAGTAATTTTGTCACGAGGAGGAGAACGGAGGCGATTTTGGAGAAGTTGAGGACGTTTAACTCGATTTATCAAAATAAGGATTTTTTGAAGGATGTTTATATTGAGGATATTCCGAAGTCAACTAATGAGGATGTTTTTGTCAGTATGGCGAGGATTTCGGAGGCGATTAAGTTTTCTAGGAAGATTAGGTTCAATTATTGTGAGTATAATTATTTTAGAGAGCTTGAATGTAAGGTTGATGAGAATGGTAATCTGAGGGAATTTGTGAAGAGTCCGGTTCATATGGTTTTGAGAGACAAGAATTATTATTTGGTTTGTGCGGATGAGGATTCGGAGGTTTTTCAGTATTTTAGGATTGATATGATGCTAAATGTGTTTGTTATTGAGGATGAGAGGATCATTGATTTGAGTGAACTTGGGGATTGTAGGAGTGCGTATTGCAAAAATACAAGTGATTTTAGTCAGTTTACATCTAGAAGTGTGTCAATCGATAATAATGTAAATATATTTCCGAGAAGAGCGAATATTGTTATGGTAGAGTTTAAAAAGAATTTAATGGAATCTTTATTAGATGAATTCGGCGACTATATATACATAATGGAAAAGGATAATTATAGAAATAATAATCTTGGGGAAGATTTAATGAATAATTACAATAGTTTGAGGTGTGTAATTAAAAGGGGGCATCTTGAGGCTCAAATTCTGGAGAAGATTTTTGGGAAGTTGGATTATGAGAAGTATGTCTTGTCTGGGAAATATATAGAAAATAGTCTAATTAGGGAGAAATTACGTGGTTTTAGTAATGCTTTAAATATGATTATTTGTGATGATTATGACAAAAAAGTGGATATGTTTAGTGAAATTGACAAGGACGAGGACAAGAACAAGAATAAGGATAAGGAGAAGAACGGGGACGAGGACAAGAACAAGAATAAGGACAAGAACGAGAATGAAAAATCTTATATTGGGATTTTTGTCGAGAAGGAATGTGGATATTTGTCAAAGAATATTATGCAGTTCGGGGCAGATATGAAGGTTGTATGGCCGGATAATGTTAAAAATGAGGTTGTAAATCGCCTTAAAGGTATGTTAAGTCTTTATGAATAGGATAATAGATATTAGAAAAATTGGATATTATGTAGGAATTATTAAGTTAGTATTAAGTAAGTATGTAGTAATTATTAAGTTAGTTAGTATGAAAAATAATATAAAATAAAACTAATTTTTTATATATATCTGCTTATAAAGTTACAAATGTTCCAAAATATGGTATAATTACTAAGAAAAACTAGATATGTAGAACCTATTAGGGAATAGTGACAAAGTTTAGTTTCATACATAATGGTGATATGTTGCCAATAGAAATTTGGAGGGAAATATGGGAGAGAGTGTAAATATTAAAGAATATTTGGACATGTTTAGGAGAAGAAAGTGGATTATTATTCTTGTGATGCTAGTTTGCTTGGGTTTTGGTGGATATAGGACTTATACGAATTATGTTTCTTATTTACCGACTTATAAGGCTACTGTTAAGATTAAAATTAATTCTATGAAGGAATATAATGAGGCTGTGGAAAAGAGCAAGTCAAAGAAGAGTAGCAAGAGAGATAGTGATGATAGCACTACTGGTATGACTGAGGAGCAGAGGGTTTTGAACAATATTAATAGTTCGTATTCGGCATCTGCTAGTATGACTAATCAAAATATAGCGTCTTCTTATGTTAGTTTGGTTAGTTCTGAGAATGTTAGAAAGAATGTTGCGGCGCTTAGCAAGGTTCAATCTAGCCAAATCCTTTCTATTAGTGCTATTCAGGATGAGCAAACTCCAGAGTTTATAAATATGACTGTTATTGCGAAAACTGCTGATGGGGCGCATAATGCTGCGGCTGCTTTACCAGAGGCATATAATGAAGAGCTTAAGAGAGTAATTAATTTAGATTGTGTGGAATCTCCTTATCCAGCGGGGCCAGGAGTTTTACAAGGTAGAACAAAAGATCTAACTTTATTGAAGTCATTTGCAGCAGGTTTAGTTATAGCTATATTCTTAGTGCTATTAGTTGAGGTTTTAGATACTAAAGTTAAAACTCCAGAGGATGTTGAAAAATACTGGGGTTTACCTTTAATTGGGACTATACCATTTGATGATGGAAAACAGCAAAAAGGAAGAAAGTAGGGGGATTTAGCTATGGCAAAAAGAGGTGCATATGATGAGGGAAATTTTGAGTTAAATGAGTCTTATAGGGAGATAAGAACTTATGTAACTATTAATAAAAATATAAAAACAATTTTAGTTACTAGTGCAGAGATGGATGAAGGAAAGACTACTATAATTTGTAATTTGGCGAAGTGTTTTTCTGAATTGGAGGGAGTGAGAGTCCTTCTTATCGACTGCGATTTTAGAAAAAGAGGAGTAAGTAGATATTTTGGTATTGAAAATAGCTTTGGTGTTTCTGATATAGTATTTGGGAATAATAAAAAAAGCGAATGTATCAAAAAAGTCGGGGATTTAGACATAATAACTTCTGGAGGAGTTCCTTCAAATACGTCAATTCTACTTAATTCACAATCGATGAAAGATTTAGTTTCAAAACTTAGAGAAGAATACGATTATGTATTTATAGATTCGCCACCGATATGCAGATTGAACGATGCTTGTATTATTACACAATATGTCGATGGGACTATTATAGTCAATGCGGCAAAGGCTATCGATTCAAAGGGTGCAAAGATAACTTTGGATAAGTTAAACAAAGTTGGTGCTAATATAATCGGAGTAGTTTTAAATAAATTCAAGGCAGAGAAATACAGCTATTACAGCAATTATTATGGATATTCTAATTATTATGGAGAACATAAGCATAAGCTGTTTGGCAGAAAGAAAAAGAGAAGAAGAAAAACAAGTTAAAAATTATCATAAAAAATTATCGTAAAAATAAGGAATTTATGATTTTTTGTAGAAATATATATATATTAAAAGTTCTATATCTATAAAAGTTGTTAGTTATATTTATATAGCTAGCAACGTTTATATTTATATTAAAAATATACTTATGGAAAGAGATATTTATATCAAGTGGATGTAGCAAAGAACACAGTATATTGTTAAGTGAGTTAAAGTAAGAGAGATTTAGGTTTAAGTAAAATTTATAAGTAAGTAAAAAATGTAGTTATGTGGATGTAAATATGGAGGGGGGATATTTATGATATTGAAAATGGCAGAAAAGATTGACTGTGCCTTGATGGGGATAGACAAGTGTAAAGTCAGACAAGCAATATTACTCGCTATGGACTGTATTGTCTGTATACTTAGTTTTGCTATAACGATGTATTTATTGGATTTCAAAATTACTACATTTTCATTACTACCAATGTTTATCTATGCAGGGATAAACGTAGGATTTCTATTATATTTTAGATGTTATGATAGTCTTTGGAAATGTGGAGGAGAAAAAGAAGTATCAAACATCTTTTTGGCATGCTTTTGTGCAGCAGTAACATCGCTATTAGTGATGGCAGGATTAGATTACAATATGGAAGTTGTTTTTTATGTTGTAAATCTTCTTATGGTAATAGTTGGGATGACTTCTATTAGAGTTACATATAGGGCTATGAGAAGAGTAGTTATGCAAATGAAAATCAATCAAAATGCATCAAATTCATCAAGAGTTCTTATTGTTGGAGCTGGTGTGGCTGGAAATATGATAATGAGGGAATTATTTGAAAATCCAGAGCTTAAAAAACTTCCTGTCGCTGTTATTGATGATGACAGGGGAAAATTGGGAAAATACGTTTTTGGAGTACCTGTTCTTGGAACAACTAAGGATATTGATAAAATAGTAAAAGAAGAAAATATTGATGAAATTATAATATGTATAGCAAATATTGAACCAAAGAGAAAAAGAGAAATTATAGATATTTGTAAAAACACTAACACAAAATTAAAAACTATACCTGGAATATATGAAATTATAGATGGAAAAGTAAATGTGACAAAAATAAGAGATGTTCAAATTGAAGATCTTTTGGGTAGAGAAACCGTAAAAATGAATTTAAATGATATGGACAGCATCATCAACGACAAGGTCGTAATGGTTACAGGAGGCGGTGGGTCTATCGGTTCCGAATTATGTAGGCAAATCGCCAAGTACAATCCTAGACAGCTTATCATACTAGACATATATGAAAACAACGCTTATGAAATACAACAAGAATTAATCAGACATTACCACAAAAACTTAGACTTAAAAGTACTTATAGCGTCTGTGCGTGATGAACACAAGATGGAGAAGATATTCGAACAATATAAACCAGAAATTGTATTCCACGCAGCAGCACACAAACACGTTCCGCTTATGGAAGATAGCCCTTGTGAGGCGATAAAAAACAACGTATTTGGAACACAAAATGTTGTCAATTTATCAGACAAATATAATGTCAAAAAATTTGTCTTGATATCAACTGACAAAGCGGTCAATCCGACTAATATAATGGGCGCGACTAAACGTTGTTGCGAGATGATTGTTCAAACAAAGAACAAAACAAGCAAGACAGAATTTGTCGCTGTGAGATTCGGAAACGTTTTGGGCAGCAATGGAAGTGTCGTTCCGCTATTTAAAAAACAAATCGAAGAAGGCGGCCCAGTCACTGTAACTCATGAGGAAGTTACAAGATTTTTTATGACAATACCAGAAGCAGTTTCGCTAGTATTGCAAGCCAGCGCAATGGCAAGAGGCGGGGAAATATTCGTCCTTGATATGGGCGAACCTGTCAAAATAATCGACTTGGCACGAAATTTAATCAAACTTAGCGGTTTTGAACCAAATGTCGATATAAAAATCGAGGTTACTGGACTTAGACCGGGCGAAAAATTATATGAAGAGGTACTTATGGATGAAGAAGGGCTACAAAAGACTTCCAACAACCAAATCAGAATTGGACGACCTATCGAAATTGACGAGGCCGAGTTTAAGAAGGAGCTTAATATTTTGAAGAGGGTTGCTGATAATGATCAGGATGAGAAGGTGGACTTGATTATGAAGAGTATTGTGCCGACTTATGTTAGAAGGGAAGAGGTTGTTGTGTAGGCTTATTAGGGAGTATGCATGGCGCCAGATTATATAAATGTTTTATAGGAGGAATTAAGTGTAAATGGATGATGGGAAGGTTGGAATATATAGATATTTTAAAAGAGTAATTGGATTTGTGATTTCCTTGATAGGGTTTATTGTACTAATACCAGTATTTTTAATATTGATTGTATGTATAAAATTGGATTCAAAAGGACCGATTTTATTCAAACAAAGAAGAATCGGTCTTCATAAAAAAGAGTTTAATATTTTAAAATTCAGAACGATGAAGATAGATACACCAAAAGACACACCGACACATTTATTAGAAAATCCAGACATGTACATAACTAAGGTTGGAAAATTCCTTAGAAAGACAAGTTTGGACGAGTTGCCACAAATTATAAATATCATCAAAGGTGATATGTGTATTGTTGGGCCTCGTCCCGCACTTTGGAATCAATACGATTTGATTGAAGAACGCGACAAATATGGAGCAAACGACATAGTCCCAGGGCTTACAGGATGGGCACAAATCAACGGGAGAGATGAGTTGCCGATTGATGTTAAAGCAAAACTAGATGGAGAATATGTAAAAAGATGCAGTTTTGGTTTTGATGTGAAATGTTTCTTTTTAACATTTGTAAAAGTATTAAAAAGAGATGGAGTTGTTGAAGGAAAGACAAAAGAGCAAATAGTTGCAAAACAGACTAATGAATAGGTGGGGAATTTATGAAAAAGGTGTTGATACTATCAAACCATTTCGCAACGATTTATAAATTTAGACGAGAATTGGTGGAGAAATTAGTAGAAAAGGGATATGAAGTAGTAGTATCGCTGCCAGAAGGCGACAACGAAGAGATAGAAGCACTAGGAGTTAGAATAATAGAAACTTATGTAGACAGAAAAAGTTTAAACCCAATCAAGGACATTAAACTTTTTCTGGACTATTTAAAAATAATCAAAAAAGAAAAACCAGACATAGCAATAGGCTACACAATCAAGCCTAACATTTATGGAGGGATGGCAACAAGAATTCGAAAAACGCCATTTATCGCCAATGTAACTGGGCTTGGGAGTGCTTATTATAAAGGTGGAATGTTGAAAAAAATCGTCAGCACACTTTATAAAGTTGGACTTAAAAAAGCGAAATCTGTGTTTTTCGAAAATGTGCAAAATGCCCAAGTAATGATAGACGACAAAACAATCACAAAAGAACAAGCAGTCGTTATGAATGGCGCTGGGGTAAATCTTGAAAGATTCAGCTTTAGCCCAATGCTAAAAGACGACATCACAAAGTTTTTATTTGTCGGAAGGGTTATGGAAGAAAAAGGCGTCAACGAACTGTTTGATGCAATCAAAAAAATCAAATCAGAGGGAATCAAAACAGAGTTTGGATTTCTAGGTTGGTTTGAAGAAGATTATAGCCAGATTATAAAAGATTTGGAAGCAAAAGATTATATAAAATACTACGGCTACCAAAAAGACGTCGTAAAATTTATGAGAGAAGCACACTGCATCGTTCTTCCATCATATCACGAAGGAATGGCAAATGTGTTGTTGGAAGGAGCATCAATCGGAAGGGCGCTTATTGCAAGCGACATCCACGGATGCAAAGAGTCGATTATAAATGGTGTCAGCGGATTTACTTGTAAGGTTAAGGATAGTGGTGATCTTTATGACAAGATTAAGAAGTTCGCGCTGATGAGCTATGATGATAAGGCGAAGATGGGGCAGTGTGGCAGAAGGCATATGGAGGATGTTTTTGATAAGAGGAAGGTAGTTGAGATGACTGTTGAGGAGATTGAGAGGTAGACAATGCAGGTATATTTGTTTATGTTAGGATGGGTTATATTGTTTGGGATATTATCCCAAGTCACAGCTAAAAGAGTATGTGTAGGACAAAATTTAGATGGTGATATGTATGAATCAAGGGCAAATTTATTTATGGCACTTGTTACTTTTGCCGTGATTATATTTTTTGCTGGAGCTAGAAGTAATGTGGCTGATACAAGTGCATATATAAAAATGTTTAAGGATTATCCATTATTTCAAAATGCACATAATATTATATTTGATAGTAGTGCAAGAGAGCCTGGATTTAGATTATTTTCTATATTAATAAAGACATTTATATCTGATAATTATACGGTATGGCTTTCTATAATTGCAGTAATTAGTGGTATATGTGTGATGATACCTCTTTATAAATATTCATGTAATTTTGGGGTTAGTGCATTTTTATTTATGGCATCTTGCCAATTTACTTGGATGTTTAATGGAATGAGACAGTTTTTAGTTGCAGCCATTATATTTAGTTGCACAGGACTTATTTTAAAAAATAAACCTTTATTATATATACTTATAGTTTGTGTATTGGCAACAATACATAAATCAGCATTTATATTAATACCTATGTATTTTATTGCTCAAGGTGAACCTTGGAATAAGAGAACATTATTATTTATAGGATGTATAGTATTAGCAATGCTATTTACAAGTAAATTTACTAGTCTATTAACAGATGTTGTTGAACAAACTGATTATGCAGGTTCTGTAAATGAATTTAAAGATGCAGATGATGGAACTAATCCGATTAGAATATTAGTTGAATCAATACCTGTAATTTTAGCATTTATATATAGAGATAAGATAAAAGATAAATTAACACCAATTATTAAATTAAGTATAAATATGTCATTGATTGCAAGTGGTCTTTATATAATATCAAAGGTAGCAAGTAGTGGTATACTTCTTGGAAGACTTCCAATATATTTTTCGATGTATAATTTGATATTACTTCCATGGTTATTAAAGAATATATTTGAAAAAAGGGAAAAAGATTTAGTATATTACATTATGATAATTTGCTATTTAATATTTTTTTATTATCAATTAAATGTAGTTGCTGGAAAAGCATCATATATAAGTGAAATATTAAAGATTAAATATTAATATCAAGGAGAAAGATTTTATGTTAAGTATCATTTTACCAATATTTAATATGGAAGAGCATTTAAATCAGTGTGTATATAGTATATTAAATCAAACATACAAGGACTATGAATTGATTTTAGTTGATGACGGTTCTATAGATAAATCTGCACAAATGTGTGATGAGTATGCCGAGCAGGATAATAGAGTAATAGTTATACATAAAGAAAATGGTGGACTTTCAGATGCTAGAAATACAGGGGTTAAAGTAGCAAAAGGAGAATATATATTTTTTATTGATAGTGATGATTTTTTAGATGATAATCAAGCATTAGAAAAAATAGTTAATAGATTAAAGAATAGTAAAGCAGATGTTTTAAATTTCGGATTTAAAAAATACTATGCAAATGAAGATAAAGGATATAACTATTTTAAAATAGATAAAAACATGCCAATAGAATATTACAAACATGAAAAAGGATTTGAATTTTTAATTCAAAATTCACTCTATATTGCCTCTGCATGGAATAAAGTTGTAAAAAGAGAATTATTTGAAAAAAATAATTTGTCATTTAAAAAGGGAATATATTCAGAGGATATTGATTGGTGTGCAAGATTATTAATAGTAGCAAAAAAATTTGATTTTATAAATGAAAGTTTTTATTGTTATAGACAAAGAGAAGGTTCAATATCAAAAAGTATATCAAATAAAAATTTAAATGATTTAAAAGATGCAATAGTCACTTGTTATGATATGTCTAATGATTTACATGATTCTTTTAAAAACTATTATTTAAGTTATGTAGCTTATCAATATGCTACATTTTTAGTATGTCAAGCTAAAGTAAAATTAGATCAAGAAAATAAGATATACATAGATCAAATGAGGAAATACTCATTTTTATTAAAGTATAGCAATAATAAAAAAGTAAGAATTTTATATATTTTAAATAGACTTTTAGGATATAAAAACTTGTGTAGAATAATGAGAATTTTTTATGGAGTTAAATAAAGATGGGAGATAAAAATATGCCACAAATTACTATATTTACGCCTACATATAATCGAGCATATTGTCTTCATAAATGTTATGAAAGTATGAAAAGGCAGAAAAATAAAGATTTTATATGGCTCATTATAGATGATGGTTCCACGGATAATACACAATTATTAGTAGAACAATGGAAACAAAACGATAATGGTTTTGAAATTAAATATATTTATAAAGAAAATGGAGGTATGCATACAGGATATAATACTGCCTATAAACATATAAATACTGAATTAGCAATGAATGTAGATTCTGATGACTACTTAACAGACACAGCTATAGATGATATTTTATATTTTTGGAATAAAAATAAACGTTCTGATGTTGGGGGTATTTATGCATTAGATATATTTGATAATGGTGAAGTTATAGGTGAACCTTTCCCGGATGATTTAAAAGAATTTAAAGGATGGGGATATAAATATATTTATTATAATACCGATGGAAAGAAAAAGGTTCATAAAAATAGAGGGGATAAAAAATTTATAGGTGTTACAGACATTATAAAACAATACCCAGATATACCAGTATTTGAAGGAGAAAAATATTATAGTTTATATTACAAACAACATAGAATTGAAGCAGATTATTCAATTTTAATTTATAACAAACCAGTTTGTGTGGTTGAATATATGGAAGATGGAAGTTCTAATAATATGTTTAGTCAATATGTTAAAAATCCAAAAGGATTTTGCGATGAAAGAAAATTTGTTATAGATAATTCACCATCGTTATATTTGTGTTTAAATTCTTCTATACATTATGTTGCAGAGAGTAAAATAGCTAACAATAAGAATTATTTAAGCGAGGTAAAACGAAAATTACCAGTTATACTATCAATACCTGCGGGAAACTTATTGTATTGGTATATTAGAAAGAAGGTTAAATAATGAAAGTAGCATTGATAGTATTATATTTTGGAAAATTACCTAATTATTTTAGTTTGTTTTTGAAGTCTTGTGAAATAAATAAAGACTTCACATGGTTTATTTTTACTGATGACAAGACAGAATTTAATTATCCTGAAAATGTTAAGAAGATTGAAATAAATTTTGAACAATGTCAAAATCTATTTCAACAAAAATTTGATTTTGATATTGCATTAAAAACACCTCAAAAATTATGTGATTATAAATGTGCTTATGGATATATACTTCAAGATTATATAAAAGATTATGAATTTTGGGGGCATTGTGATATAGATTTGATTTTTGGAAACTTAAGTAACTTTGTTACAAAAGAAGTTCTTCAAAATTATGACAAGCTATACACATTAGGTCATTTAACAATATACAGAAATGATGAATTAATAAATAAACAATTTATGAATAAGATTAATGGACAATCTCGTTATAAACAAGTTTTCACTGATGATAATGGATGTGGATTTGATGAATGGATTGGTGAAAATATAAATAATATTTTTTACAATACAGAATATAGATTTTTAGATACAGCAATCGGTGCTGACTTAGATCCATATAATACAAGTTTTGTATTGGCTTGGTATGACAAACAAAAACAAAAGTATATTAGGGATAGAGTCAAAAATAATGTATTTGAATGGAAAAACGGAAATTTATATAGATTTTATGAGAATGAAGATAAAAATAAAATAATAAAAGAGGAATTTCCATATGTTCATTTTCAAAAGAGAAATATGAATTTTGATAAAGAAATTTTAAATGTAGATGATTTCTTTGTTATACCTAATAAATTTATATATGAAAATAAAGATGTTAAATCAATGTTGGATATAGCAAAAAAATTATCTGTTATCAATTATCAATATTTTAAAGTTAAATATAAAAGTTTAAAATCTAGACTTAAAAATAAAAATTTTAATTTTAGTAATGTATTTAAATAGTATGAGGTGAAATTAATGATAAAAGTTTTATTTTTTATCCATGATTTGATGCATGGTGGGGCAGAAAAAGTATTAGTTAACTTAGTTAATAATATGGATAAGAAAAAATTTGATATAACAGTATTGTGTTTATTCGATGAGGGTGTTAATAAGAAATATTTGAATAATGATATACATTATAAATATGTATTTAAAAACATTTTTAGAGGAAATACAATTTTTTTAAAATTATTTTCACCGAAAATTTTATATAAGAAAATGATAAAAGACGAATATGATATAGTGATATCTTATTTAGAAGGAAGTTGTACTAGAATTATTGCTGGAGCTAATAATGACTTAAAAAAAATTGCATGGGTTCATGCTACAGAATCGGCAAATGAGTTTAAATATTCATACAGATCATTGAAAGAAGCTAAAGAGATATATTCTAAATATAATAAAATTGTATGTGTATCAGAAGAAGTTAGAAAAAATTTAGGGAAATTGACTGGACTAGAAGATGGTATAGAGGTTAAATACAATGTTAACGAAACTGATAAAATTATAGAGTTATCAAATATATATGCAGAAGAAATAAAATATGAAGAAAATATTTTGAATATATGCACAGTTGGAAAAGTTGTACATAATAAGGGATTTATGAGGTTAGCACATGTATGTAAAAAATTATGGGATGAAGGTTACCGTATGAAAGTATATATACTTGGTATAGGTGATGAACAAGAAAAAATTATATCATATTTAAAAGAGAATGGGATAGAAGATGTTTTTTGTTTTTTAGGTTATCAAGAAAATCCATATAAATATATAGCTGCATGCGATTTATTTGTATGTTCTTCTTACAAAGAAGGATTTAGTACAGCAACAACAGAGGCTTTAATAGTAGGGACACCAGTTGTTGTTACTAAATGTTCTGGTATGAGAGAAATGTTAGGCGATAATAAATATGGATTAATTGTTGATAATAGTGAAGATGGAATATATCAAGGTATAAAGAAATTTATGGATGATAAAGAATTATTAATTCATTATACAGAACAGGCAAAAATAAGAGGAAGATTTTTTGAAAAGCAAAGAATTGTTGATGATATACAAAGTATGATGATTGATTTAATACAGGAGTAGAAAAATGGGAATTTTAAAAGAATTTGTATATAGATTAAGAGGAGAGTATACTACTGAAAAATTAATAAAAATGGGAATGAAAGTTGGAAAAAATTTTCAAAGATTAAATGGAGTAATATTAGATCCTGCACATTGTTGGTTAATAACAATAGGAGATAATGTGGGATTAGGGCCAAGGGTACATATTTTAGCACATGATGCTAGTACTAAGCAATATTTAAATTATACAAAAATAGGAAGAGTTAATATAGGAAATAATGTTTTTGTAGGTGCCGATACGATAATTCTTCCTAATGTAACTATAGGTGATAATGTAGTTATTGGAGCTAATAGTACTGTTACAAAAGATATTCCATCAAATTCAGTATATGCTGGAAATCCTGCTAAATTTATATGTACAATCAAGGAATATTTAGATAAGAATAAAAAAAAAATGAAGGAGAGTCCTGTTTATGGAGAGGAATATACCCTTAGGCAGAATATTGATGATGCAAAGAAACAAGATATGTATGAGGAATTGAATGATAAAATAGGATTTATAGATTAAAGGAGGATTTACATGATCGATAAGGTAATTCATTATTGTTGGTTTGGTAATAACCCTAAAAGTGATTTAATTAATAAATGCATAGAGAGCTGGAAAAAATATTGTCCGGAGTATGAAATTATAGAATGGAATGAACATAATTTTGATGTTAATATGTGTAAATTTACGAAAAGTGCATATAAAGCAAAAAAATATGCATTTGTATCAGATGTGGCAAGAATATGGGCTATTTATAATTATGGTGGAGTTTACTTAGATACAGATGTTGAATTATATAAATCATTAGATGAATTATTAAATTATGAAGCCTTTTTTTGTTTTGATAATGGAAGAGGTATTAATACTGGTTCAGGATGTGGTGCAGAGAAAAATCATGCCTCTATGAAAGCATTATTAGATGATTATAAAAATCAAGACTTCGAATTAGATGGAAAGATCAATGTAGTATGTGTACATTTAAATACTATTGTTTTACAAAATAAATATCCAAAGTTTGAGAAAGTAGATAAAACTCAAGTAATAGATAATATGATATTTTTATCATCAGGTGATAAGAATAGTATTTGTAAACACCATGCAGAAGGAAGTTGGATAGAAGGTTTTGATAAAGGTATGTTGAAACATCATGGTGGAATGAAGATGTCCATTTTAATGAAATTAAGAAATCCTAAAATATTTGAATTTATAGTTAAGTATTTTGGAACTAAAGGTGAAAAAATATATGAGTTTTTAGTATATGATTTTTTTGATTTAAAGATTAGTTACTTTATAAAAAAATTTATAAAAAAATACATCTAGGGGGAATTATGGATTTATTAATTAGTATTATTATACCTGCTTATAATATTGAAAACTATATAGCAAGGTGTTTGGATAGCATTTTAAATCAAACTTATAAAAATATTGAAATTATAGTTATTAATGACGGTTCAAGTGATAATACAGGAAAAATTATAGATAACTATGCGTTTAAATATGACAATATAAAGGTTATACATAAAAAAAATGCTGGTGTATCAGCAGCAAGGAATTCGGGTATTGAAGTGGCCAGTGGTGATTATATTGGTTTTGTCGATGGTGATGATACTGTTGATGAAGAGATGTTTGAAGTTCTTATTGATAATGCAATAAAATATGATGCTGATATTTCTCACTGTGGCTATAAAATGGTATTTCCAAGCAGGATAGATTATTACCATAATACAGGAGTTTTGGTTGAACAAAATAATGAAATCGGTTTAAAAGATTTATTGATTGGAAATCGGGTTGAACCGGGGCTTTGGAATAAGATATATAAGAAGGAATTATTTAAAGATATTCATATAGATGAAAGTATAAAAATAAATGAGGACTTATTAATTAATTATTATTTATTTAAAAAGGCTAAAAAATCTATTTTTTATGATAAATGTTTCTATAATTATACAATTAGAAAAGGGTCAGCAGCAACTAGTAAAGTTAATAAAAATAAAATAATAGATCCTATAAACGTAAGAAAAGAAATATTAGAGGATTTGGGAAAAAATGATTATTTATATGATATAGCATATGAAAAGTATATTATGTCATTATTGGGGGTATGCAGAAATATTCAAATTAGAAAAAACAAGGAATATAAATCTTATGTTTATGAAGCAAAGAAAAGTTTGAAATATGAGATTAATAATATTATAAAAAATAAAGCAGTAAGCAAAAAAATAAAGTTAATGGTTATAGGAAATTTATATTTTAGCAGGATTTTTTATATTATTGATGATATTCATGCAGCAAGAACTGGTAATAGAACAAAATATGAAGTGAAGTAGGTGATATTATTGGGTGATAAGATAAGCGTAATTATTCCTATTTATAAGGTTGAAGATTATTTACATAGATGTGTAGATAGTATTATTAATCAAACTTATACTAATTTGGAGATAATTCTTGTTGATGATGGCTCTCCTGATAATTGTCCTATGATATGTGATGAATACTCTGAGAAGGATAGCAGGATTAGGGTTATACATAAGAAAAATGGTGGATTGTCTGATGCTAGAAATGCTGGTATTGATATTGCAACGGGGAAATATATTATGTTTATTGATAGTGATGATTTTGTAGATAGAGAAATGATAGAATCTATGATGAAAAACATGATTGATAATAAAGTAGATATGGTAGTTTGTAATATAAAATATGTTTATGAAGATAGAGAGGTTGTTAAATATAATCAAGAAGATAGAATTTTAGATAGATATGAAGCTATGGAAGAATATTTGAAAGATGGGGTTGTGCAAGCTGTTGCATGGAATAAATTATATAAAAAAAGTTTGATAAATGATATGAGATATAAAGTTGGAAAAACAAATGAAGATGAATTTTTTACTTATAAAGTAGTTGATAAAACAGATAAGATATATTACAACTCTAAGCCATTTTATAATTATATACAAAGAAATTCGAGTATAATGGGTAAATATTCTATAAAAAGATTAGATGGTGTAGAGGCATCCTATGAACGACTAAATTTTATAAAGGAAAAATATCCAACTTTATATGAAAAAGAAAAAAAGACTTTTGTTAATTTATGTATTTATAGTTACCAGATGATACTTAAAGAACCCAATTTAGATAAAGATAAACAAGGAAGAAAAATTTTAAATAATTATACAAAAAAAATAAAGTTCAATAAAACAGAACTAAAAAATTATTCATATAAAGACAAGTTAAAAATATATTTATCAAAAATATCATTAGATGCATGTTGTAAAATTTTAGATATTTTATGAAATTAAAATCACAATAAGGGGAAATAGAGAATGCTTTTAAAAATAAAAAGGAAATTAAAAGAAATTTTTCGTGAATTTAATATAGATCGAAAATATTTTTCTTATAAACTAGCTTTTATAAAACTTATAAATAATATTACATATAGAGGTGTTTTTTTTAGGAAAATTAATAAATGGAGTTTACAAAAAAGGCATAATGAAATCTTAAAATATATATTAAAAAAATATACATATATAATAGAAAAATATCAACAAGAGGATGAGACAGCCGAAAATTCAAGGAAACAAAATATATGGATATGTTGGTTGCAAGGGGAAGAATTAGCACCACAGCTTGTAAAAAATTGTATTGATAGTATTAGGAGACATGCCAATAATCATGAAGTGATTTTAATAACTATAGAAAATTATAAAGATTATATAAAAATACCTAACTATATACTGGATAAGTACCAAAAAGGAATAATATCGAATGCACATTTTTCTGATATTATAAGAATGAAATTATTACGAGATTATGGTGGACTTTGGATAGATGCTACTGTATTTTGCACAAAAGATATACCAAATGGTGTTTTTGATAAAGTATTTTTTTCTTGTAAAAGTCCAAAAGTTGAAACTAATTATATATCAGGTTTTCAATGGACATCTTTTATAATTGGTGGTAAGAAGAATAGTTTATTTTATAGATATATTCTAGATTTTTATTTAGAGTATTGGAAAAATGAAGATATGATAATTGATTACTTATTGATAGATTATATTATATATTTGGGATACCATAAGATAAATAATATAAAAATAGCTATGGATAAAAATCAAATTAATAATTTAAAAAGAGATGAACTTGCTGCAATATTTAATCAAGAATTTGATTTAGAAAAATATAAAAAAATTATAGAAAGTGATACTTATTTATATAAATTATCTTGGAGAGAGAAATTTAGAGAAAAAACTGATGACGGAAAAGATACTTTTTATAATATATTTTTGAATAAATATGATGAGTTAATCTGTAAATATTAAGGAGTTAAATATGAAGATAACAGTATTTACACCAACTTATAATAGGGGATATATAATAGAAAATTTATATAGGTCATTACAGAGACAATTGTTTACTGATTTTGAATGGTTAGTTGTAGATGATGGTTCTAGTGATAATACAGAAGATTTATTTGAAATCTGGTCTAAAGAAAATAATAATTTTCAGATAAGATATTATAAAAAAGGGAATGGTGGAAAACACAGAGCAATAAATTATGCATTAGATAAAGCAAGAGGAGAGTTATTTTTTACAGTTGATTCAGATGATTATTTGACAGATGATGCACTGTATAAAGTAGATAAATGGGAAAAGTCATTAGATAGAAGTAAAAAATTTGCTGGTATTGTAGCTAATATAGGTAATGATAAGGATAAAACAATAAATAACTTTTTCAAAGAAGAGAATCTGGATTTAGATTTATTACAAAGGTATGACTATACTGAGAATGGAAAGAAAGTACTGGATGGAGAAAGAGCATATATTTTTTATACAGATATTCATAGAAAGTATAAATATCCTGAATTTGAAGGTGAAAAATTTATGACAGAAGCTGTTGTGTGGAATAGGATGGCTCATGACGGTTATTTAGTCAGATATTATAATGATATAATTTGGATATTTGAATATCTAGATGATGGATTGACGAAGGCAGGAAATAAACTGTTTTTAGATAATCCTAAAGGATATAGCCTATGGCTAAAAGAAAAGACGAAATTTCAAACAGACAGCAAAAAGGAACTATGGAAATTATATTATATTCTTTATTGCGAATTTTATAAAAGATATACAATAAAAGAAATTTCTGAATACATACAGATTAGTAAATTTAAAGTTAGAGTACTGTCATTACTTAGAAAAATAAAGAGTAAAATAGGATAGAGTTAAAAAGGGAGAGATTATGGGACAGATAAAATTATATGCAAATGGTGGTAGTAGAAATCATGGATGTGAAGCTATTTTAAGGTCTACAAAAAAAATATTGGATAAAGATATATGCGTATATTCAACAGCACAAAATGAAGATCTAGAAAACAAGATAAATGAAATAATGGAGATAAAAGAAAATAAAAATGATAATTTAAAGAAAGGTTCTTTAAATTATTATATTTCTGCTATTAATATAAAATTATTCAAATCAACTTTAAAATATACGGAATACACAAAAAAGACTTTTTTAGAGGATGTAAAAAAAGGTGATTTATATCTTTCTGTAGGTGGAGATAACTACTGCTATACGGGATTAGACGAGTTAGGAAACTTAAATGCTCTTATAAATAAAAGGGGGGCAAAGACAGTATTATGGGGATGTTCTGTAGAACCTGATATTATAAAAGATGAAAAGGTAAAAAAAGATTTAAATACATATAGCTTAATAGTTGCAAGAGAAACATTAACTTATAATGCATTAAAAGAAAGTGAAATAAATAAATCTGTTCTTTGTCCAGATCCAGCGTTCCAATTAGATAAAATTGATTTACCATTACCAAAAGGTTTTGAGGAAAATAATACAGTTGGTATAAATGTAAGTCCTTTAATTATAGATTGTGAGTCTAAAAAAGGACGTACAATGGAAAATTATGAAGGATTAATAAAACATATTATTGACACTACAAATATGCAAATTGCATTAATTCCTCATGTTATTTGGGATAATAATGACGATAGAAAGCCACTAAGAGTATTGTATAATAAGTTTAAAGATACAGGAAGAGTGGTTATGTTAGAAGATCATAACTGTATGGAGTTAAAAGGTTATATATCAAGATGTAGATTCTTTATAGGAGCAAGAACTCATGCTACTATAGCAGCATATTCTACATGTGTTCCAACATTAGTTATAGGTTATTCAGTTAAGGCAAAGGGAATAGCCAAAGATATCTTTGGAACTTATGAAAATTATGTTCTACCAGTTCAATCATTATCAAATAAGGATGATTTGATAAATTCATTTGAATGGATGAAGGATAATGAAGATGATATAAGAAACCATCTAAATAAATTTATGCCTGAATATAAAGAGAAGGCATTACAAGGAAAAGTAGAAATAGAGAAATTATTGGAGGGATAAATGAAAGTTAATCAATTAAAAGCAGGTGTAATATTAACATATATACAGTTGATAGTAGGAAATATAATATCAATAATATATACACCAATAATGCTTAGAATATTGGGTCAAAATGAATATGGTTTATATAACTTGTCATCTTCAACAATTTCATATTTAGGACTTTTAAGCTTTGGATTTGGAAGTGCATATATAAGATATTATTCAAAGTATAAAGTTGAAAATAATAAGAATGAAATAAAAAAATTAAATGGGATGTTTATAACAGTATACTCTGTTATAGCTATAGTGGCATTAATAGCAGGTTCTGTATTAATTTTAAATGTAGAAACAATATTTAAAAATGGACTTACAGTTTCAGAAATAAATAAATCAAGAATATTAATGTCATTTATGGTATTTAATTTGGCTATTTCTTTTCCAACAAGTGTATTTACTTCATATATAACTGCAAATGAAAAGTTTTTATTCCAAAAAATATTAGGAACAGTTCAAACAATTTTAAATCCATTTGTTATGTTACCAGTACTTTTAATGGGATATAAATCAGTAGGAATGGTTATTGCTACTACTGTTATAACTTTGATTTATTCTGGATTAAATATGTGGTATTGTTTAAAAAAATTAAAGATGAAATTTACATTTGGAAAATTTAATCTTAGCTTAATGAAGGAAATTACAATATTCTCTTCGTATATTTTTTTAAATATGATTGTTGATCAAATAAATTGGAATGTAGATAGATTTCTTTTAGGTATGTTTAAAGGAACTGGTGCAGTAGCTATATACGGAATCGGTTCACAATTTAATACATATTATCTTAATTTTTCAACAGCGGTATCTGGTGTTTTTATACCAAAGGTAAATAGGATGGTAACAAAAAGTGATGATAATAAAGTTTTGACAGAATTATTTACAAAAGTAGGAAGGATACAATTTATCATACTTTCCCTTATAATGAGTGGTTTTATATTCTTTGGACCATATTTTATAAAAATATTTGCAGGAGAAGGTTATGAACTTGCTTATCCAGTGGCTCTTTTATTAATGATACCAGTTACAGTGCCATTAATTCAAAACTTGGGTATAGAAATACAAAAGGCAAAAAATATGCACAAATTCAGATCAATACTATATTTTCTAATAGCAATAGGAAACTTATTTATTAGTATTCCACTATGTAAAACATATGGGATAATAGGTTGTGCAATTGGGACAAGTTCAACAATGATTTTAGGAAATTGCATTCTTATGAACTGGTATTATCACAAGAAAGTGGGTTTAGATATATTATATTTCTGGAAAAGTATAGCCGAATTTATACCAGGATTAATAATTCCTATATTTTCGGGAATTACTATGTCATTCATAGGAATTAATAGTATTAGTAGATTTTTAGGAATGGGAGTTATATATATAGTAGTATTCTCAATTTCTATATATAAATTCTCTATGAATGATTATGAAAGAGAATTATTTAGAGGACCTTTATTAAAAATAAAGGCAAAATTATTATCAAGACAAGGAGGACAAGCATATGATAAAAATAGTTAGAAAAGAAGAGTGTACAGGTTGTCATGGTTGTTATAATGTTTGCCCTAAAAAATGTATTGATATGAATTTTGATGAGGATGGATTTTTATATCCTTCTATTGATTCAAGTAAATGTGTGGGATGTGGTTTGTGTGAAAAAGTATGTCCAATTATACATACAGTAGAAGTTGAAAATGAGCCAATAGCTATTGGATGTTATAACAAAGATGAAAAAATAAGAATGGAAAGTTCATCAGGGGGGATATTTACATTGATAAGTGAATTGGTAATTCAGTCTGGTGGAGTTGTATTTGGTGCAGAGTTTGATAAAAATTATAATGTTAGACATAGTTATGTAGATAATATTCAAGATTTACATAAGTTTAGAGGTTCAAAATATGTTCAAAGTACAATCGGAAATTCTTATTATAATGTAAAACAGTTTTTGGAACAAGGAAGAAAAGTGTTGTTTAGTGGTACGCCCTGTCAAATTGCTGGCTTGAAAAGATATTTACAAAAAGATTATGATAATCTAATTTGTCAGGATATAGTCTGTCATGGTGTGCCTTCTACATATGTTTGGGAGCATTATAAAAAATTTATAGCTAATGGAAGAAGAATATCAGGTGTTAAATTTAGAGATAAGTCTACAGGATGGAAAACATATTCTTTACAGATTGCTTTTGATGATGGATCTTCATATAAGGATATAGGTAATGAAAATTCTTATATAAAAGGGTTTGTAAGAGATTTTTATTTAAGACCTTCTTGTTATGAATGTAAGTATAAGACTTTACATAGAGAGAGTGATATTACTTTAGCTGACTTTTGGGGAATTGAAGCTAATGAACCTGAACTTGACGATAATAGGGGAACTTCGTTGATTTTTATAAATAGTGAAAGTGGTAAGAGTATCTTTGAAGATATTAAGAAGAATATAATTTTCAAAATTGTGGATATTGAGAAGGCTGTTGCTTTTAATCCCTCTGCATTTAAAGGGGCTTTATACAATAAAAAAAGGTCAAATTTTTATAAAAAGTATGAAAAAATTGAGTTTGATTTACTAATAAACAAATTAATTAGAGAAAGTTTTAAAAATAAGATGATATCATATTTTATTAATGAAAAACTAGTAATTAAAAGACAACTATCAAAAATAATTTTTAAATAATTAGTATAAATATAAAAAAATTTGGCACAATGGAGGGAGTATATTGAAAAAACATGCATATTTAATAATTGCACATAATAATTTTTATATATTAGAGAGATTATTAAAATTAATAGATGATGATAGAAACGATATTTATATACATATTGATAAGAAAGTGAAAAATTTTGATTTTAATTATTTTAATAATATATGTAGAAAATCTACAGTTAAATTTATCAAAAGAATAAAAGTATATTGGGGAGGTTATAGTCAGGTTCAATGTGAATTGAATCTACTTAAAGCTGCTATAAAAAATAATTATGAATATTATCATTTATTATCTGGCGTAGATTTGCCAATTAAAAATCAAGATTATATACATAAATTTTTTGATAAGAATAGAGGCAAAGAGTTTATAAGATTTATGAAAAGTGGATGGGATTATAATAGGGTTTCGAAGATCCATTTATTAAATAACTATTGTAAAATAAAAAACAAAGTTAAATATTATATGTATATAATAGTAAATAAATTAATATTTAAAGTTATTAATAAAGGAGAATATGATCATACTAAAAAATTTAAGAAATATAAATTTATGAAAGGAGATAATTGGTTTAGTATAACTAATGATTGTGCAAAGTTTATATGTGAAAATGAAAATAATATAAAAGATATGTTCAAGTATGCAGTTTGTCCAGATGAACATTTTATGCATACAATTCTTTATAATTCTAGATTCAAAGAAAAATTATCATATGATACTTGTTTGAGAGAGATTGACTGGAATAGGGGAAAACCATATGTATATAGAATTAAAGATTATGAATTGCTACAAAATAGTACAAACCTATTTGCAAGAAAATTTGATAACACTGTAGATAAGGAGATAATTGATAAAATATATTTGGAGATATAATGAATATATGAATAAAAATAGAGAATTAATAAGTATTAGACCTAACTTTAAATCACCATTTTGGATATGGCATGATAAAGATAAAAAAGAATGGCAAGACATAAAAGAAAAATTACAAAATGGCATGGGTTATTTATAGTATCTAAAAAAATTGAAAAAATTAAACTATATGAAAAATAGATTTAAGGGGGAGTTATATTGAAGAAAAATAAAATGACATTGATTATACTATTAATTTTTGTGATATTAAGTATATCTTTGTTTAATATAAAAAGAAATAAATTATATAATGAAAATTTAGGACATACATCATTATATGTAGAAACATATCTTGGAGGTAAAAATCAATTAACACACCCAAATGTAATAAAATTTGATAAACCATGGCATGGGTATAAATATTGGATGGGGTATACGCCTTATCCAAATGGGGATGGAGAAGAGGAAAATCCATCAATAGCAGCATCAAATGATATGTATAAATGGGAAACACCTAAAAACTTAGCAAATCCAATAGCTGATAATGAAGAAACTGGATGTAATGAGTTAAAAGATAGTCAACTTATATATAGAGATGATTTAGATAGACTAGAAATGTGGTATTTAGGTAGAGTATCTAAAAACTTAGGTGGAGATGGAGAAACATTATTACTATTTAGAAAAACATCTAAAGATGGTATCAATTGGTCTAAATATCAAGTTATGAGAGAATTCAAATATGTTTCACCAGCAATAATTTGGGATGGAGAGAAATATTGTGTTTGGGGAATAGGTTTTGAAGGACAAGGAACAAAAGGAGTTTTTGATTATTTTGAAAGTAAAGATGGGACTAATTGGAGTGATCCTGTTCATTGTAAAATAGGAAATGATTCAAAAATATTGGATATGTGGCATGGAAATGTTACTTATAATGAAAAGTTAAAATGCTATGAGTTAGTTTATATACCAACATCAAACCAAGAAGTATATTATACGACTAGCAAAGATAAAATAAATTTTGATAAGGCTAAAGTTATAGTTAAAAATGATGGAACATGGACTAGATTGTATAGACCGACATTATTATTTGAAAATAATCAATATTATTGTATATATGGCGCTATTGGAGAAAATAATGAGAACTATATATCTATGAGTACTGGTAAAGATATTAATAATTTAACAGGAATATCTTATAAAGATATAAGTAAGATGGCTGATACTCCTATGGAAAAACGTAAAGAAAAAGTATCATTTATGCAAAGATTGTCAGAATTTAAAAAGACATTTTTTAGATTTGAGTTATTGGTGTTTATACCTATATTATTTGTATTAGCTATAATTCTAAAGAAATTAAATAAGGGTAATGTTAATAGTATAGTAAGTATAATTGCATTTTTAATTTGTGAATCGTATATGTTTTTAAAGATAGATTTTACTTCAATAGAATCAATTGTAGTTGGATTGACTATGGGGTTAATACAGGCTTTTATAATAACTTCTGGAACGATATATTTATTATTTATATTTAATAAAAAGGTTATTAATTAAAAACAGAACTTTGAAAAGAAATAAAAAACATATAGAACCTTTTGTTACATCTGTCTTAGTAAGTATTTTACATGGATTTTATATAAAAATTGAATTACGGGTATATATATTTACAAAATTATTCAGTGTAATTAGTACATTGTCATCAATATTTATTTTACTAATAACTGTAGAGTTTATTTCTATAAATACGCTATTTACCAAAGCATATAGTTAAAAAATAAGTTAACAAAACGATAAATTAGGTGAGGAGAATACTATGAAAAAAAGGATAATACATTTAGATCTACTAAAAATAATAGCTATGTTTTTAGTAAGTTTTTATCATATAGGATATTATTACCTAGATTATGGATTTATGCAAAATACACATTACATACCAAATTTAAATAGAATCATAATGAATATATGTGCAATGAGTGTACCGATTTTTTTTACTGTTAGTGGGGCATTAATGTTAAATAAAAAGTATACTAATAAAAAAATTGTAACTAAAATAATTAATATGATTATTTTAATTATATTTTGGAGCTTATTAATTGATTATCCGAGATGGTTTTTAATTACACTAACAGGATTGTACGCTGTCTATCCTTTTATAAAACAATGTTTTGATAAAAATACGAAATTATTTTATTTAATAATGTTATTAGTATTTATAATGCCATTTATATATAATTTTATAATATTTATAGGAACGATGTTTGATATAAAAAACTTAATTAACTTAAAAAGGACTGGATTGTTTACAGCATATTCCTTGTTGTACTTTATGATAGGAGGAGTATTATTTAATGTTTCAGTCAATAAAAAAATAAAGCCATTTTTAATGATAGCATTCTTAATAGGCCTATTTCTAACATCATTAGAGGGTTATATTGTTACTAATTTTAATAATGCTATGTTTGATAATGTAAATTCATCATTTCCAACTGTTGGAGCACTATTAATGAGTGGGAGTGTATTTTTACTATTTAAGGATTTTCAAATTAAAAGTGAGAAAGTTAAAAATTTAATAGTTATAATTGCATCAAATTGTTTTGCTGTATATTTATTTCATTTATTTTTATGGTCTTTACTAGTTAAAGTTATTAAAATAAATAGTATGGATATGTTCTTATGTATTTTAATTTGTATATTTATAGATTCTATAGCAATTATAGTGAGTATTATAATAAGTAAAATACCGTATTTAAAAAAAAATACTTCAATTTTAATTATGAATTTATAATAAGTAAAATATATGTAATTAATATATTTTTGATAATTAAATTTGATAAAAATGATCTTTGATGGATTAATAACTTAAAGCATTAATTGAAATTTTATATATCAAATAGTATGTTCAATAAGAAGAATGTAATTATAATTTAGAGTTATTAAAATATAACTAATAAATTGAAAGGGTATTATAGAAAAATGGATCCAACTATTAGCATTATCATTCCAATGTATAATACAGAAAAATATATTGAAGAATGTTTACAATCATGTATAAACCAAACATATAGAAATTTTGAAATAATTATTATTGATGATAATAGTTCAGATGGCTCTCTAGATATTGCTTCAAAAGTTTTAAAAAATTCAAAATGTAAATATAATATAATAAAAAATGATAAAAGATCAGGAGTATCATATAGTAGAAATATGGGTATATCTATTTCAAAGGGACAATATATTTATTTTTTGGATTCAGATGATATTATTAGGGAGGACACTTTTGAAATTTTAATAGAAAAATGTACTTATTATAAGTATAAATTAGTATACGGGAATTATAGTAGAAATTTAAAGGAATTTGAAAAACATAAAAAAAGTAATAAGTTTAAAATATATGATACATCAATTTATTCTTTAGATAAATTATTGTACTCAGGTTTAATTAGTAATGCATTAATAGATTCTGATATTATAAAGAGGAATAACCTGATTTTTGATGAAAGTTTAAATTTTGGAGAAGATACAGTATTTAAGATTGAATTATTGAAATATATTAATAAGGTTATAGTAGTAGAGGATATATTATATTATTGGCGAATAGTTAATAATTCATTATCATCAGAGAATATGGATTTAAAAAAACTTATTGAAAAAGAATATAAGTTATTAATTAAGTTAAATACTATAATCAATCAAAATTATAGTATTACTTATAATACTAATTTAATAAAAATGTAAGGATTAAAAAGAATTCTATATATAATTTATTTTTAAAACTTAATGATAGATCTAGTATAAAGTCTTATATAAGGAATATGAAAAGTATACATATTTCGTTGAGGTTTATTATAAAGTCCAAATTAAATAAGAAAGATAAATGTATAGAACTTATATATTCAATATTTAAATTTTTAGATAATTATTTTATATGGTATATTTTATTTAATATAAAAAATGTGCTAAATAAAATATAAGCGTTAAAGCTAAAAAAATAACTCCATAAAATTTTAATTATTTTTTTGAGAGTTTAATTCTTTTCTTATTTTTATACATTTAGGAATTTCATATGCCCATGGCATCAAAGTATCAAAGTTGAATTTAGAAAAATTATCAATTCCTGTCATTTTATCAAATAAATATGATAAATACCTTTCGGCAATTAAGTTATTTATTTTTTCAGTTTCAATTATATTATAAATTGTAGCACTTGCATGGGCTCCTTTTTAATTTTTTGATGGATACTCCTATCTATAGCAGCATCATATTTTATAAATTATATACAAAAATGGTGTTCAAGTCTTATAGAGAAGTTTAAGGCTATATTATAAATTAGAAAGTAGATGTTAATTATATAAGAAACATAGAAATTAAAAACTGATTCCTAATTAATTTGGGAACCAGTTTTTAATGTCAGTTAAATTAGATATTTTTTAGTGTGAATGAAAAAAGTTAAGTGCTAAAGCCTCATCAAATCTTTTTTTCCTAATTTCATCACTTTCTCTTATAGGTGCATTAAATTTTTGAGATTCTTTTTCGATATTACACATATTAGATTTAATTAATTCCTTTCTAATATCATCAAAAATAGACATATCGTATTCTGCAAATAAACCATTTCTTTCATTAATAAAAAACATATCTTTAAAGAATATATTTTTTCTAGTTTCAGGTAAAGTTTCTATTACTTTAGGGGATATACACCAAAATTCAGATGTCATCATAGAACTTTCAATTACATTTAAAGTATTAATTTTTTTTGATATAAACCATTTCCATGGTTTATCAAAAATATGAAAGTCTTTATCCAAAAATATCCAAAATGCTTCAGAGCTATTTTGATATGGTATATAAGTAAAATTTAAAATACCAGACAATGAACCATCAAATCCAAATGCATGGTAATTAAAAAGACTTACAGGTATTCTCCAGTTAAACCAATGGTATAATATTGTTATATTTTTGTCTGAAGTTTTAATTATTTGAGTTTCAGAAGAATTAATTTTTTCTATAGATATATTAGCAAAATTATTTTTTATATCATTTTCAAGAGAATCCTTATACTTTAATAACACTTTATGTATTCTAGATAAATTTTTGCTATATTCATTGGATGCGGAATCAAGAATATCTTTAAAAACATGATACATTGATAGTGGATGTATTTCTGAAAATTGAGGCACTTCAATGACTTTATAAGAAGCTTCATCAAAAACAGACTTACAGATACTTCTATATGCTTGTAATAAAATCTCTTTTCCTGTTTTAATATTTGGGTTATTGTCTATACATTTAAATAATTCGTTGTCATGTTTAGAACAAAATCCTTTAAAAGTAGTAACATTATTAATATCACTTTCTTTATATTGAATTTCTTTATTGAATGCATTTCTTTTAGATATAAAATGTCCAACTTTTCTATTTACAGCTATACTATTTAGGGATTCCTCTTTGGGGATAGTATGGGAATCGATAGAATTATTATTGCATGAATTATACATACATTTTCCTTTTGAACGATGTTTTTTTAGTTTATTTTCTGCTTTATTAGATATACTAAAGAATTCTTCTTTAGTATATTCTAAACCATTTTTTCCTATACGCATAAGTTACCTCCTTATTAAATTTTTAGATGGTGAGTAATAAAAAATATATAAAATCTAAGTTTTGATATTATATTTTTTATTCGACATTAAGTTAAAAAAACCTGCATAAAAAATAATAGTATTCTGTCAAAATGAGAGAAAAATTAAATATAAGTGTAGAATGTATAATTGGTACTTTGGTAAATATATAAGGGGGTAATAGAATATGAGTTATGATATATCAATTCCAAAAGAAGATGTAATAAAAGATTTTAATTTACTTAGACAAAATGGTATTGTTGGATTTTATAATATATGTGACATTATACAAATATTTGGAATTGAATTAAAAACTAAGCAAGCATTTAATATTTTTACAATAGCTACATTTGAAAAAAGTAATAGAGATATAAATGATGAAGAAGAATATCTTACAAAAGAGGGATTGGAAAGATTTAAGGATAATAAAGATATTAAGTGGGGTATTAAAAAGAAAATAATTAATATTAACGATAGTAAAGAGTTTTTTGAAAGATTGATAAATAAAAATATATTTAAATTAGGGGAAAAATGTAAAATAGAAGAGTTATCTTTTTCAAAAAAACAGTATATTTCGCCAAATTATGGGTCAATATTTGACAACCAAATAAGTAAAGTGTTGAAAAATAATTTTGATGAAGGATCATATATAATTGAAGGCTTTGATTTAATAAAAGAAAATGTAAAATTTATATTAGATGATCCACAATTATTAAAAGAATTTAGTGAAAAGGTATCTGATTATATTCCTATTTCAATAGGTTCTTTGTCTGATAGACTTGGCAACGTAATTTTTCAATTTCCTATCCGTATTTTTAAATCAAGTATAAAAAATATAAAACCAGATAAAGGCTTTAATATAAAATTATATTATGATGACGAAATGAAAGAAATTCCAACATTGGATATAGTGACATCTAATAAATTGGATGGAGTTATTACTGATTTTAAAGTTGAGAAAATAAGAGAAGAAGCTGAAGTTATAATATCAACTAGAAATGAGGTTGAATATAAAATAATTGAGCCTAAAAACAATTTAATTCTTTCATCACGAATTTCTGAAACTATAAAAGAAATTATAATGGATACGCATATACCTTCAATAAGAAAAAGAACTTTTGCATTAAATAACAAAATGTGTGAAATAGATACAGTTATATTAGAAAAAGGTAATGATAGAAATAAACTTATAAAGAAATATAAAGATATGAATAAATCAATACCTCAAAATTTAAAAAGAAATGAAGAGGATTGGATTAGAAACCGCAAATATGATGATGAGTTAAAAGAGCTTGAAAAAAATAAAAAATTTATACAATATTATGGTAAAGATGGTGATGATGAAAAGGCATTAGATGATATAAGGTTTTTAATTAAAAGGTACGGTAAGCAGGGGGTATATTTGTGGGATCCATATTTAAGTGCAGATGATATAAAAAAGACACTTTATTATACACCATATATAAATGTACCATTAAAGGCTATTAGTGAATTGGAAAGCACAAAGAAATGTAGTAAAGAAGAAAGGAAAAAAGATATTAAGAAAGAATTTGAAATGGATGATATAGATGATTTACAAATGGATTTTGAGTTTAGAGCTAAGTTTGGAGAAAATGGATTTAAATTTCATGACAGGTTTATAATTTTTCCTTTAGAAAGACCAAAGGTATGGTCACTAGGTATTTCAGTGAATCAGTTAGGAAAATCACATCATATAATGCAAGAAGTAAAAAATGCTCAACATATATTAAATGCATTTAATGAACTTTGGGAGAAATTAAATTGTGAGGAGTGTAAAGTATGGAAAACTACAAAGAATTCTTAACAAATATACTATCAGAAACAAATAATGAAGTGAAAGAAAATATATTAGATAATTATTTTAAAATTATAGATAATTTAGGCTTTGATAAGATAATAAAAAATGATGAACAATACGAAAATATGATGTTTATGATACAACAAAAGTATAATTTTGAAATATGAAATGTTATTCAAAATGAAGAAAAAAAGAAAATTTTAAGAAATTTAATAATTGGTGTAAAAAATAGATTTGTGAAAAAAAATCCAAATTAGAATTATTAGTTCCAATTATTATATTTTTAGATTGTAAAAATATTTTGGTAGATGATATATTTAATGAATCAGAGATAGTAGAAAAAATAAAAGAATTTTGTACTGGTTTTTTAGATAAGTTTGAAATAAGTATAGAAATTCCAGAATATACAAAAAGTAATTCTATTGAAAATATAGCTTTTAGGAAATATAAAAAGGGGTTGAAAAAATATAATTTTATAAATATATATAATTTTATTGAAATATTAGAGAATTCAATGCATTACCCAGAAAATTGTTTTTTGGGATTTTGTTCCTATATCATGAAAAATAATTATAAACAGGAATATATAGAGATATTAAATCAAAAAGAGGATATATTAGAAATTCAATTAATGATTAGTAATTTAGAAGAAAATGAATTAATTGAAGTAGGAAAGGAAACTTCAAATTATTTAGTTAAGTTTGAAGTTATAAGACATTTTATAAATAATAGAACAAAACAAATAGAAAATGAGGAAATTTTATTAGAGATATCACGTATTATTGTAGATTTCTCTAAAGATGAAAATATTTGGACAGAATTTATGAGATACTATTTAAGATTTCCAATTAGATGGCCTAAATTTTTTGTTATATTAGGACAAGTATTAAAAGATATTAATAAGAAAGAAATAGAAATTATTTTAAAAGAATTGAAAATTGATGTGCATTCATCTTATAAAATATTAAATATTATAAAAGAGACTTTTACACAAGAAAATATGAATAATTTAATAGGTGATTCTTCAAAAATTATTTATGATAGATGGAAAGATTGTATTGAAAATAGTAAAGATGAAAGAGTGAGTATAATTTTAACAGATGCAATAAATATAGTTATTTTTTATATAATTAAAAGAATGTCTAATGAAGAATTTGAATCAATGTGTGAAGCATATAAAAAAGAACTTAATGAAATTAATAATTATTGGTTTGAAAACTCTGTTAAACGAATGTCATATTATAATAAAAAAGTTTCAATATTGTTTGCATTAGGATTTAGAATGGGTTTAGAAGAAAGAAATAGATTATTAATAATGTTTGAGAAAAGTTGCCTTGTAAGGGAGGAGGATTTAAATCTAATTAAAATAAACTGGATAGGGCAATAAAATAAAATCTTAACACTAATAGGTTACCATTATAATATAACCAAACAAAAGGAGGAAACAACATGCCATTATTAATAATTCTCATAATCCTACTATCAATCTACATAATAAAATCCGAAAACATAAAAACCGCAATAAAAAAAGACATAGAAAAGATCATCCCAAACAATCAAAATCAACATGATAAAGCACAGGGCGAGCAACATTATAACTATAACCGAGAAATATCAAGAAAAAATCCACTATATGAACCAAATCAGGACAAGCAAAACTCACAAACAGACACAAATATAAATGACACCATAACAGAGATAAAGACAAGCTTTTTAAAGGTATTAGAAATTTTAAAAACTTATTACTACAAATTAAAAAATGCTGCCAAAGGATATCTTAAAGAGATTCCTGTTGATAAGAATGTTCAGGGTAATATTAAGGACAAGAAAGTGGAAAAACCAGTTGAGCATGTTCCACAAAATAATAAGTTGTATCAACATAATGACGAACCGAGCCAATATAAGGTGAATGAGCCTGCTAAGGAGAAGAAATCATCGTCAAAGATTGCGTATATAATTTCGTTTATAGTTTCGACTATTACATCAGTTGTAGGATATTATATAACTTTTTATTGCGTAGCGCAAAGTATTGCAGATTCTTATAGTCAATCCGAGTTAGATTATTATGCTTATATGTATGGTGATGTATATGGATATCATATAATTGGACAAATTATGGATACAATGAGCCTTATTTATAAAATTGTTATTGCAGTAACTTTTGCAGTGATTATTGGGGCTGGTTATTTTTATTTAGGAGATGATAAAACTAAAAAGAAATTTTGGATTGTAGTTTTCGCTGCGATTGGTATTTTTTTAGGAACTTTTATTTTTCATCAAGCTTTATTGAGTGAAATTTAATTTTAAGAGATATAGTTATTAATGAATAAAATCAGGGGGGAGAAAATTGAAAAAACTATCAGCAATTTTAATAACAATCATCATGTCAATTACACTATCAGCATGCAACAACAAAACAAACGAGAGCAACCAACAATATGAAGATGCCATGTCAAATGGGAAATCAAGTGTTGTAGAAGAGGAGTACGACAAAGCCATCGACTATTTCGATTTGGCATTGGAGGCGAAGAAGGACGACAAAGAGGCGACTAATTTAATCAAGCAGCTAAAATTAATGCTTGAAATTGAGGAGTCTGAGTCGCATGGGGCTTATTTTTATCAAATGGAGAGAATAGACAAGATTAATGCGATTGATACGGAGACTGATGTTGTTAAGAAGAAGGCGAATGATTATAAAAAGGTCGTTTTGAAAAATATAGATGATTCGATTGATTATCTTGAAGAGGAAATTAATGATGGCGATTATGAAAAGGCGCAAAAGGATATTGAGGATTTTATAAAAGAATGTAAGAAGAGTGACAGCCTTGGGGAACAGTTGGATAGATGTGAGGGGCTTTTGAAGACTTGTAAGGCTGAGAAAAAGAAAGCGGAGGACGAGGCGAAGAAGGAGGCTGAAGAGCAGCAAGTTTCTAGTAATTCAAAAAAATCATCAAGCAAAGATAATGATAATGGTGTAAAGGCGTATTGTAATGAGGGAAAACATTATATAGATGTAGATGATTATTATGAAATGGGAGTAAATTGTAGAGGATGTGAAGCAAAAAAAACATTAAAAAGCCCAAGTAATAATTTACCTTGTGAATTTTGTGATGATGGTTCAGGCTTAGAACGTACAGTATCATTATATACAGGTAAGTGCTATAAATGTGGTAAAAAGAATTTTGCTGGGGTGAAAAAGATTTATAATGATGGAACTATTGTTTATGATGATGGTAGTGTAGAGAATTGGTAAAATTTAAACTAAAATACAGGAAATAAAAAGCAAGATTATAAGGTATTTAAAAGACAAGTAGATTTATATTGAGGCCTCATATTTAGTGAGGTCTTTTACATTTTTAGGGGATTATTTTTAGGATTATCATATTGAATTTATGTATAAAAAATAAATATAATAGTCTTATTGAAAAAATTAAATGGAAAATAATGACAAAAAAGTTTGCAAAATTTAACAAATAGTAGTATAATATTTAATGTAGTCTCACAAGTTTCACTTCAGGAAAAGACAAAAAAATCTATATACTATCGGTTTAAATCATATCAAATTCAAATCAATAAATTAAAAATATGCCGATAAAACTAATCTAAATAATATCAAAAAAATTTAATAACACATTATCACATTATCAGCTTATCAGCCAAAGTACTATCACAATTATAATACAAGTAAACGTGATAGTTTTTTTATTTTGCCATGAGAGGGGGCGAGGTCATGGATTAAAATCACAATCAAGTAGGTTTGTTAGTTTCTAAATATCAATTCAAAAATTAAGTATTTTCAATAGTAAAAGGAGAGATGAATATGAAAATAAAAAGATATTGTCAAGTAATAGGATCTGTATTAGTAGTTAGTATGCTTTTGGGTGGCTGTGATAATTCAGCTCAAGAATATGAACAGGCTATGGAAAAAGCCAAGCAAAATATAAAAAATGAAAAGTATGAAGCAGCTCTTGAAGATCTTGATACTGCACTTGAATACAAAGATGGCGATAAAGAAGCAGATAATTTAAGTGAACAAGTAAATTTATTGTTAGATGCTGAGTCAGCAAAGAATGACAATGACTATTCCGGCCAGATGGAAAAATTAGATGAAATAAATTCTATTGAGACCGATAGTGGTGTTGTTAAAGATAAGGCTAATGAATATAAGAGTAAAGCAGAAGAATTTACAATAGATGAGGCAATTGAAATAGCTGAAACTGAAGCTGGAATAGATAAAAACGATAAATCAGAAAACCATCCATATGTAACTGTATCTGAAGACCCATGTTATGATAATGGCAAAAAAGCTTATTTGGCTACTTACTTTGAATATGATATTGACCATTGGATTCACCAAGGTTTTTATGTATATGCTGATGATGTAAAATAAAAAGATGTAGTAATTTTAGTTTAAAGCCCCTGAGGAGATATCTCCTTGGGGTATTTAAAGTATAATCAGGAGGAATTTTATATGGATTATAAAAGTGATAAAATTAACTCAGATCAAAACTCTCAATTAAGTTTTAGGATATTTTCAGGATATGGGACTTCAATAGCTACTTTAGGTAAAGAAGGAAAAAAAAATTAAACAAAATCTAATAAATGAAGAAGAAAAAAGGGATTTATTATGTAGATTTGGTGGAGGAATATATTCAACTGATTCTGATGATTATCTATATTTATACTATACTTTATACAGATTAAGAGAAAATTATAATATTAATTATGATATAGATATTTTGAGTAAGTATTTTTCAAAAAAGATTCTTGAACAAAATGATTTGTATAATAAGAGTAAAACGCATAGAATACCATATGTGCATTTAAAAATAGGTGGAGATACCAACTGTGGCGGAAGATGTAATATAACTAACTGGGGAGAAGATGAAGAAATATATTGCAAATGATAGCAGATTTTGAAAATGTATATTCGAAATCAAAAACACATTTTACTTTGGAAAGTATAGCAAAAAGATTTGAAGAATTATCAGTTGTAGCTAAAGATGAATTAAAAAAATCTTATGAATTATGGCCAGATATAAGCAAAGAGTTAGAGAAATATAGTTATTGCGATGTAAATAAATATAATATCAGTGATTTATAAAAATAGATTACATTTAAGTTTAATACAACAAAAGTCCTAACCCGTCCCGCTAGGACTTTTCCGACCCAATACCCACCAACATTCCACCCAAAACCCCAAAAAACATCCACCCACCCACGAAAAATCGCCAATATAAAAAAATAATTGACATAAAATTCAAAAAATATAAAAAATTTAAACTTTTCAATAGAAAAAAGAAGGAAAACCGAACTAATTGTAGAATTATAATAACTAAAATAAAAAGAAAGGAGAGATGCGTATGATTATTCATGAAAAACTGGCTCACTTGAGCTCGAAACAAATTATACAACTCATGGACGAATATTACGCAGGGGTAAGAGTCAAAAAATTAATCGAGGATTATAAAGTCAATTGTCGACCGAATGATCTACACAAGTATTTTCCACCGATAGTGCTTGATAAAAAATGTCCAATTTGTGGTGAAAATTTTCTTAATAAGAGACTTTCCAAGACTGAGATTGAAAATCAAGGCAATCCATACAGAAAAATAGAGGCTAAAAAACCTTATTGTCCTCGTTGTGGTCATATTGACGATGAGGTTTGCGGTTGTGATGCGTGTGTGGAAAAGAGAAAGAAGGAACAAATCAAGAGAGAGGCTGAATTGGAAAAGATGGCTAACAAGATTAAAATCAAGCTTGAAAAATCTTATACTGGCAAGGTTAGCATTGATGAACTTGGCTTCAAAGATAGGATTTATCTGGCTAGTTTGTTGGGATATGGCTTAAGCGATGATGCCAATGTTATCGAGAGTCTGAGCGAGTGTGAGAATTCATGCACTTGTCTTGCTGAGGGTGATATGGATGAGAGAATTGTTGGTTATCTTCTAAAGCGAAATATCATAATTATCGATATAAATTCTTTAAAATATGCGCTTAAACATCGTAAGGATAAAAATCGATTTATGCGTTATAAGCTAAATGTCGAAATTGATGATAATAATATCGACGCTTTGCAAGAATTGATGAGTCCTAAGATTGATTTTAGCGATGAGAATAATGATGAGAATAATATTGTAGCTGCATATAATCTTTGGAAAGAGGTTGCGATGAATGATTGTATTGCTTTTCTGGTTAATGAGATGAGAAAGAAAAATGTTGAATTTTGTCCAGTTAAAAAGACAGAGATTTTGCTGGATAGCATGCTGAAGCATTTTTCGATTCGCCAAGTGCAATATATAATTTATAAAAGTATTGATGAAATATCTAGTAAATACACAAAAAGCAAACCTAAGAGAGGCGTTTTTTCTGATATAGTTTTCAGGAGAATGGAATATTGGGATTCGAGCATGACTTATAGAGAGTCTGAATTGCCGGAGTATAGAGACAGCAAAAAGTTTTTGTATAATAATCTGCACGGGGTCCTGTTTTCCAAGGTATTGGGACTTGGGGACAAGGGGCTTAGATGTGTAGCAAATATTAAAATTATAAGGGAGAGTGTGAGGAAATAAGTAAAATTTAAAGGAGATTGTTGGATGTTATTTAAAGAATCTGAGAGAGAGAAGATTTAAAAACCACTGAATTCTAGAGAGAGGATTTTGGTGGTTTTTTATTGTGCATAGATTTTTGTATAAATATGTATAATCATGTAAAATAAGGCGACACATGACAACATCTGTTAGAATTTGAATTGCGAAAAAGTACGAAAACTAATGAAAAATACTTGCAATGATGTTACAATTTAATTAATAAAATTACAAATATCAAATAAATGTGATTTTATTAGTCAAATTTGTTGCAACAAGTATCAGATGTTTTTAATTAAAAAGAGTTATTTTATATAGTATCAAGGAGGTATGTTTATGCAAAATTTTTTAAGACTTAATGAAGGCGATATAGTGGAAATAATAATAGCATTTATAAACAAAAATATAGGAAATGAAACTATAACAGAAGTCGATTATGATAAACTTGGAATTCATATCGATAGCGACATACTAATAAAAGACACTCCTATTATAATAAATGTAAGATGCAAACTTAATTTAACTGAAATGATAAGATACATAGTACAAAACAAGGGCTGCAGCATATATGTTCAAACTTGGAAGGAAATTTATAGAATTAAGAGAAACAAAGAGATAGTGGAGCTGTACAATAACAATATGAACTATATGGATATTGCAAATAAGTTTGGGATTTCACATAGGAGAGTTCACCAAATTTTGAGAAGAGAAAGTGAAAAAGGCATATAGATTATTGATATAAATTTATAGTATCATAATACCCTCAAAAGATATGCACCCTGATTGTGGGTGCATATTTTTTTGTCATAAAAGGATAAATACATCCCCCCTCGAATAAACTAAATCGAGGGGGGATTTTTATATGAAAAACAAAAGTATAATTATTATGACGATATTGTCGCTAGTCTTGGTTGTTGGGTGTTGTTATCATCAGCAATATATGATGAACTATAACTATGACATGCCAGTAAGTGAATGTCCTGCAATGGTGACTAACACTGCGCAAGATGAGGTGGATGATAAAAAAGATACCCAAAGTGTTACGACAAAGGATTGTATGTATTACTGTATCAGAAATTCGATTTATAAAGTGGATGTAAATACAAAGGAAAAATATTTTCTGAACCTGATGGTGATGGCCCAACGGATACAGTTGGGATTTATAGCATGTCTTTAGACGGTAAAAATGATGAATGTGTGAAAAAAACGAGTGATGTAGATGAGTTCACTATTTACGAATCGAGAATTTATTATAGTTAGACAGTTTGGCATACTGATGAAGATACTTATGGCTGTTTGGAAAGTATGGATTTGAACGGTGGCACACAGAAGACTATAGTAAAAGATGAAAGTTACAGTTTTGGCAGCGAGACAAATATGTTTGTGATAGATTCAGACTATATTTATTTCAAGCAGGATGATTCTATCTATAAGGTCAATATAAATTCTTCTGAAATATCGAAAATAATAGACGACGCAGAGCTTTTGGGAATTGCCGATGGATATCTTTATTACAACGGTGATTATAAAGATGAATTTGCTCTTTTTAAAATGAATCTTAAAGATAACTCAAAGACGTTCGTAAGGGAAGATATCATTTATAAAATACTTGGCACAAAGGACGATAATATGCTTTTCGTGGCTAATTATAAAGATAGGGATGAGTGTTATAGCGATGGAATTTATATTTCTGGGATGGATATTAAGAATGAGATTTGCTTGGGGGGATATCTTGTTACTTAGATGGATTTGGATTGTTGGTGTGGATTTATTGATAAAAAATACTCCTTTTGGCATTGATTTATACTTTTATCATTGCCATAAAGGAGTTTGTATTTTTTAGTTTATATTTATTATAAGTTTAATCATTTAACTTAAACTTTGCACTATCTAATTTTTGTGGTTCAGGACCGTCAAATTCTGTTATATAAAATCTACCATTTTTTTCGATAACAGTATCAGTAGCTGATGCATGATAATATATTGGTTCTCTATTTGGACTAGAGTTTTTATATTCCTGAGAGTATGAGACTTTATAAGTGTTATTGTTTACAATTTCTACTTTATTTATTGAGTAATTGAAAAATTCAAGTGTAGTATTTTCTTTTGTATATTTGTTAAGGTTACTTTGCGCTTCTAAAAGTAATTTTTGACCACTTTCTGATTCATCATAGAAGTCTTTTACAAAAGAAATATCTCGTTTGTTCATAGATTCAAAGTATTTTATATTTGACTCTCTTATAAATGATGCAACTGCTGCTTTTTTGCCATCTTTATATAGTTCATTATTAGGAATTTCAACAGTATCTTTTATTTTGTTTCGAATAATAGTATTGCCATCGTTATATTCTAGATATAGTTCTCTTTTTTCAGATTTATTTTTATTTTTATCTGTATAATCTATGTAATAAAGTGTATTTTGGCGTTTTGATATGTCTCCATATATTTGAGACATTTCTTGTTGAATATTGCTTTCATTAATATTTCTGTAATAAGCATTAGTTACTTCACTTATATTAGTTAGAATTTCTTCGTACTCTGGACTTAGTTCACCAATACCAATTAGATATATTGGTATATTATATGATTTTGCAAGGTCAAGAACAGAGTTATAGTTATAATAACTTTTAGTATCATAGCCATCTGTAAATGCAACTATACATTTTGCACCTGATTGAGTATTTATATTAGAAAGTGAAATAGAAAGTGCATCATATAAACAAGTCATATTTTGTAGTTGGAGTGAGTTTATACCATTTAGTATAGCATTTTGATCATTTGTAAAACCATAAATTCGATTTGCAGAATCACCAAAGCTCATTAAACCAACTTTATTTTTTGTCATATCTACATTTTGGACAAAGTTTGTAGTAGCGGTTTTAACATCATTAAAATAAGGGTTCATACTAGCGCTTACATCAGCAAGTAAATCGATATTTACTCTGCCATCTTGTGATGTTGTACCGAATTCGTTTATTTTTACCTCTTCATAATTATCGCCGATTTTTTCTATAATTTTGAACTTAGTTCCATTAATACTGTACCCCAAAATTTCTTCAAGCTTAGTAGAATCTAAATAAAGCTTAACTTTTGGAAACTCAGAAAAATCATATTGTAAATTTCCGAAATTGCTCAAATCAGAAATCTTTCTAAAAGAAAAAAGTATGCTGGAACATTTTTTATATGCAGAATTATAGTCTCCTGATTTTATTAAATTATTAACTTTTGATTCAACATCATCTATTTTTTTTGTTTCATAAGGGTAGAGTGATTTTGTGTTTTGTAAGTCATTTAAATCATTAGATAAATCTGTAATAATACTTTCGTCATATTTTTCTAAGGACTTTTCTTTTTCTTCTAAAGATTTATCTATTTTATTAATATTAAGCATATTTTTTTCATCAATAGATTTTTTATACTCCTTCATATAGTCTTTGCATGTATTGACTAAATTAGTATAAGATTGATCAATTGAATAGTCTGAGATGATTAATTTTTCAAGTTTTTTTTCATGTGTATTATAATTTTTTTTGGCGGCGAATACATTTTTGTTTATCACGAAAAAAACTGCCACAATGGATAAAATAACTATTGAAATTATTAGTATTATTTTTTGTGATTTTTTCATTGGAACCTCCTTATCATAGTAATTTTATTATATAGAAAAATAATACAAAAATCATCTTAAAATGTAAAAAATTACCTAAAAAATAACGAAGGTGTAGATTTTAATTTATATAAAGAATATGCATCTTATTTATGAAATGCATATTCTTTATATTTATTATGGTAAATTTTTATTTATATTTCTCCACGTATTTTGCATGTGTCGTGATATAATAACCAGATTTCAACTTATACATATCAGTCCCATTTCGTTTTATAAGCTGTGAAACTGTGAAAACTTCACCAAAAAGGGCGATTCCGGCGATGCTAGAGTTTTTGAAGTCGGGCGTTTTGTGGTAGTTGACGTCGTGGATGATTTTTATCATTTTGGGGATGTCGGCGTATTGCTCGCCATTGCCTTGATTATTACTGCTCGTGCTATTGTCTGAATCGGATTTTGTATTGTCGCTGATTTTCTTGTTATAATTCGGCGATGTGCAGTTTATTATGTCATTTACTGTGATTTTCCCTTGTTTTAAATTATCACAATCAATCTTAAATTGTTGCATCTTGTCTGGATTTTTGACCATATAAATAGGGCAGAGTTTGTATTTTTTGCCTACAACGTCTGTATGAGTGATGATGTCTTTTTTACAATTGAGATTTTTATAGCTGCAAAGCCACGCACAAAGGTGGACCATGTTTTTGTATGTCGCATCTGTGTAGTGGTTGTCGCTGCCTGTTGTTGCGACTTCGATTGCGATTGCGTATGAGTTTGCGCTGTTTGTCGCATAACATATTTCATCAGTCGGAATCAGTTGGTATATCTCGCCTCCAAGTCCAATTACATAGTGCGAAGATGCAAAGATATATCTGTTGCCAATTTTGTATCCATTTGCAACGACGTTGTTAAAATATGAGACAGTCTTGTCACCATCGACATCTGGCTTGCCAGTATAGTGGATGGCGATTTTTGTAGCAGATAGGGGAACACCAGGTCTGCCATATTTGTTTCTTTTTTGCCATTTTTCGATTACATTAGGTTTTTTTATCATATTTCCTCCTTATTTAAGATAATTTGTAAAGGCTGAGCTAGTTTATATGATAAATCTAGCTCATATGTATTAAGAGATTTTGTACTAAAATGGGATTTCCTCGTCGTCGATGCATGCTGTCAAGTTGGCTTGTGGATCGTTAGATAAAGTAGAATTCCCATTGTCAACGCCAGAAGCATCAAGCCCATTCCCCTTAGGAATATTAAGCCTCATCAGCTTATGCACGACAATTTTGGCGAAGTTGCGGTTGTTCCCATCGGAGTCGACATAGCGGTCGATGTGGAGACTGCCGCTTACTGCAATAAGGTAGCCTTTTTGGAAACAAGTTGCGAAGTATTCGGCTTGTTTGCCCCAAACTTCGACAGGGATAAAGTCGGTTATGGTTTGATTATCTTTTTTATAGCTGCGGTCGATGGCGATTGTGCCTTTTGAGATTGCTGTTCCTGAGCTGAAAAATTTAAGTTCTGGGTCGGCTGTAAGCCTTCCAATTAGTGTAACTAGATTCATAGTTTTACCTCCTTATTTTTAAAAAAATATAATACCTAAAATTAAAATTTATAAATAATCGATTAAAATTTTGTATGATTTCTTAAACATTGCTATCAAGCAAATTACTATTCAGAATCAAATGATGCCTGCTCATATGATGGCATATAGCCGAAGTCCTTCTTCAGCTCGTTGCCTGTTTTTGTGAAAAATCTCTTGCGGGCAGTGTCGAATGTAAGCATTGTTTTGTAGCGGATTGAGCCTGTGATTCTGTTTTTTAGTACGAAGAGTTCGGTTTCGGGTTCTCTGCCTTCGCGTGATGCTTTTAGGACATAGTCGGCTAGGTTTGGGATTTCGCTGGCTCCTGATATTTCAAAGACGTGGGGTTCTTTGTTCATCATGGAGTTTTTGTTCGAATGTGCCACCAAGACTATGACTATCTTGTATTTTTTCGCCAGTCTTTTTAGTGATTTTACGGCAATTATCTGCTTTTCATATTTGTCATTACCACTACAATCGAGTGTCATTAAGTTGTCAAGGACAAACAGTTTGACATTTTTCTTAGTCGCTAAATATTCAATTGCGTGGGAGATATTGGCCTCGTCTGCTTTTGCCTCTTTTGAATAAAAGAACAGTTTGTCATCAACCCATTGTGTTATCATTTCAAGCCCCTCATCCGAAACTTTTGCATACTTGCCCATATTACTTGTGTAATTTAGAAGATGTTGAGGATTTGCAACGGTTCTAGTGAACCAATCCATACACATTTCGTAAGTCAGCTCGCCTGAATATAAGAACGAGTTGAACCCATTACTAATAGCATTTGCAATGATTTGGTTCAAAAATGTACTCTTTCCGGCTCCAGGGCTACCTGTCAAAACAGTCAAAGTCCCAAAGTTCAGCCCATCGCCAAGCAAGGCATCAAGTCCTGCAAATCCTGTCAAAATTCCACCTCTTTGGACAGAAATAGAGACCTTGGATGCATTTACAACTAAATCTTCGGAGTTGGAATTGTCCATAATCATGGATTTAAAATCTTCTGAGAAAGTTATAAGCGACTTTTGATCCATGGATTTTATGTTTTTCGATGTAGTCGCAAGCATTTCGTGGCCGCTTCGTTTCATCGAAAAATCCTTGACGATTCTGATATAATAGCTGATGTTTGATACTGATGGAACGACTGTTACCAAGCTTGTCAAATACGCTACTCCGCCGACTTTGTCCAATTGATCGTGATTTGTTAATTCGCTCGAAAGTGTAACAGGGTCTATTTTTTCGTTACGTTCATACAATTTTTGCATATGTTTGTAGATTATTTGGTGTTGTGGGTGAAAAAAGTCGTAAACAGACAAATTAAACTGATTACCCACCGAAACCAACTCCGGCTCAATCAAAATCGCCCCCAAAATACTTTGTTCCGCACCCAGGTTGTAAAGTGCCATAAAAATCCCCCCTTAAAATTCTATAAAATCAGCAGTGTTGTAATAGCTTTTAGATGTTGAAATCTTATTCTTTAGAGCCCTTTTTGCACCATTAAATTGAGCCAAAATTCTTTTATAATGTCTTCTTAGATCACTTGCCTCTACAATTTTATCACTCCAAAATGTATTATCATCATTGGTAAAAGTCCATTCAATAACCTCTGAAACCTCGTCAAAATCACGTTTGTCTTTGTATAAAATATTTTTAAAATCTCTTACCCATTTCTTAAAATCAGGCAGAGGGAAAGTAGGATTTAACTCTTTTATAAATTTCCAAAGCAACTCACTAAGAGTAGTTTCATTATTTTCAGAATTAGAAGAATTATAAATAATATTATTTTTATTTATTTCTATCTTTTGGTCGGACTCTAGAGCACCTCGGTCAGACTCAAAAGTTCCTTCTTCGGCCTTAAATGTGTCAGTTTTTGGCTCAAAAGTGAGATTTTCGTCGTTTAAAGTGTGAAAATTTAACTTAGATGGACTTGTTAGTGATTCAGAAATACCTTTTGGTGACTTTAATGAACCTTCTTGTGAATTAATAACACCTTGTGGTGATTTAAAAGAACTTGTAGTCGACTCGATTGCACCTTGTGGTGATTCAATTGCACTTATAGTTGATTCGATAACACCTTCTTGAAACTCTGTATTACCTTCATGTGATTCAAATGAACTTTCTTGCGACTTTAACTCACTAGATTTCACATTAAGCGAACCCGCATTCAAAATATAATCCCCAACATTATTAGACGCACTTTCTTCAACCGGCATAAGACCCGCAGAAATCTTATCAAAGCCATCAGTTGGCAGATTAAAAGAATTCGCCAAATCCTCACAATAACGATGATTATCATAACCAGAAAAATTACCACAACATTTACTACAGCGACAATTTTCGCAGCCGAAATTATCATCATCAAAAGAAGGACTAACAGGTGGCGGTTTTATCGCAGAAACGTTGGCAATACTACTGTTTGGAGTATTGCTGATAAGTCTTATATAGTTAGGCCCGATGGCATAATAAGTAAAAGTTCCTCTCTCGCGAACTACTGTTTTTTTGAATATTTGAGCCTTGCATAATTTTTTTAACCTTCTATATATAGCAGTTTTTTGCAGATGTAAAATCGGCATATCCTCGCTGACTTTTTTGTGATAAATCCAGTAATACACTTCGCCATCGACGATTTTTGTGTCCATTTGGTTAGTATCTTTGAAATCGACAAACCATCTTAAAAGGTATAAATCAATCCCATCTATATTCAATTCAGACGCTACTTCTTGAGAAAATCCTTGTAAATTATATTTCATAACCACCGCTCCTAACTTTTTTAAAAATTTTTTTTGAAAATATGTATAAGACCTGAAAATGTGTCCATAATTAAGGTAAGATCAAAATAGTTCTCTGGGGAGGGATATAGCCCCAACGGTATGGGGCATAATACTATTTTGATTTTAGTGAAATAATGTTGCTCGAAAGCTCATTTATACTGTTTGTTAGGGTCTCCAGCTTCGATTCTAGCCTCACCAATAGATATATCGAAACGGCCACTGGAAATCCTACGTTAGCGATTAGAGTTTCAATGATTTCCATAAATATCTCCTTTCATTCAATGTTATAAATACATAGATATGATATTTGAATTAATGATTTTAAATGCTGAAAGGGGGAAGCAACTGCTTCCCCCACCATATACTTTAAAACCACATACAAACTATCTATTCAGATAAAGTACTGTTGTCTATTCTTACAATGTTATATACATCGTGCTTTTGCAGATTACCAAGTGCATTTGCAACATCCAAAACATTTTGGTCAGTCGCTTCTGAATCTACATAATTAAATGTCTTAGTACCAGTTATTTGCTTAGAATTTTCATCTAAGCCTTTATTTAGGTACAATTTTAATGATGATAAGTTTTTTGTAACTACAACTGCCATAAAAGTAACCTCCTTTCTTTTTTATTTAGTACCAAACCCTAGCCTACACAACAAGATCGTATTCTTGAGTTTGAGTATTTACGATTCTAGCCTCAACAGCTTCAACCAAATCATAATTATTTTTCTTAAAGATGTTCTTTTCAACAATTAAGTCCATCGCCGCTTTTATCTCGGCTTCTGTCAATGCGTCTTTTGGGTCCTCGATAGTGAAAGTAACTTCTTTACCGATAGAGTTTTTAAATACTAGTACTAATTTTTTAGATTCAGCCATGTTTGCACCTCCTTTCTTGTTTGAAAACTAATTTGTTTTCTTGGTTAAATGATACTATAGAACCGTTTTCACGTGCTATTAAACTATTTTATTATAATATTTTAAAGAAATAGTGTAGTGACTAATTTCTATTTAAAGAAAATTTTGAAAATTAGAATAATTAAGAATATACAATTTCTATAAAAGAGACTACTATATAAAATAAGAAAACAAGATAGGGGGAGTAAATTATGAAGGATAACAATCCAGAGAGAAGAATACCAGAAGATTTAGTACCGCTTTATAATATTGTCGGAGAGGAGAAATACAAATTGATAATTAAAGAAATGGGAGGCGGCTTATATTATATTCCGACTAAAGACGAATTAGATATAAAAGAAAGAGATAGAGGGATTTTTGAGGATTATATTATAAAAGGAATGAAAATCAACAGTGTTGCGAAAAAATGGGGGCTTAGTGCCAGCATGATAAGTAAAATTGCGGGAAAGGAACGTGATAAAAGGAAGAAAAAATAAAATTGATTTGAAATCATAAAAAGGAGGACAGAAGCGGGGAATTTTAAGGCAAATAGTTCAAAAAATGATGCTGAAAACGGCGAATCAGGTGACGCTAATAATATAGATGGAAATATAGGTTCAGATTCGAGCAAAGATAGTGTTTCAGATGGAAAGAATCAAGATAGCAATAGACCAAACGGAAATAATGATTCTGGTTCAAATAGCAAGAATAATGGAAAAAAACAAAACCCCATTAGACAAAAGCAAAAGCATAACTTATGGCGGAACAACTTACACTGCCAAAAATTTATCAAAAAGAGTGCTTTATGGAGGAAATATGGAATTTAAAAAAGAATTTATACTAAGAGAAAAACAGACTTGGACGAGTTTTTGGCTGTGCTTAGGGAAAATGAGATTATATAGAAGTAAATTGTTAGAGCTGGACTTTGTTTTGCAGGGTTTGGCTCTTTTTTTTATTACAAAAGTAGATAAAACGTTCGCTATTATGCGTATATAGTTTAAAAAAATCTTTTTAATTACCCAAAATAAAGATATTTCATAAAATAATAAGAAAAAATACCAAAAATATGGAAAATTAAACCAAGAGGGTATATAATAAAAAAATAAAGGGTGAAAGGAATTATTAATTTTTGGTGAAGACCAAGATTGTTTTTTAAATGAGTAGGGGTAAATTTATTATATATATCAAATTAATTTTATAAAAGGAATTTGTCTTAATTTATCGAATTTATTTGATATAAGTTTTTTTCAAAGTGGGTTTTAATACATTAATTTGTATATGGAACTAATATATTTTCAACTTGTCTATAAAGTATCTTAAAATTGTGGGGGAATTTGATATACAGTCAAGTATCATTTCAATAAAATTTCTATCTGTTTCCATCCAACTAGATTAGATTTTATTCTACAATTTAAGAAAATATGGACAAGTCACAGTTATGGGTGCTTTGAACATTTATGGCGGTGAGTTGAAATTGTGTAAAAATTAAAAAAATTATATAAATCAACTTAAGGTTTTATACAAGTGAGAGGGGGACATTTCAATGAATAAAAAGAAAATTGGCATAATAGCAGTTGTGTGCATAGCAGCAATAGGTATTGGGTTTTATATTAATAAAAGTAAAAAGGAAGAGGCTAGGAATAAAGTAAAAGAAGATTATAACTTATCTGAAGAAGAAATGAACAAATTAACAGATGAAGAAGTGGACAAGCTAACAAACAACAAAACAAAAGTAGAATCAAAAGAAGTTAAAAAACCTACAAAAGACTCAGCAGAAGTAGATAAAATAGCAGGATTTAATTATGAAGATGAAAAAAAAGTAGGAGGACTTAAACTACCATATAAAGTAGAAAAAACAGATTTAGTTATTGAAAATATAGGTCAATACACTGGCCAATTTATTGAAGATGGAAGCGATAAACCTGTAGCAAATGTATTATCATTATTAGTAAAAAACAATTCAGACAAAGTAGTTCAATATGGAGAAATTAACATCAAAGTAAACGGAAACAAAAATGCAGTATTCAAAGTTACAAATTTACCACCAAAAACATCAACTTTAGTTATGGAGTCTACAGGAAAAATCGAATTTAACAAAGATGACAAGTACAAATATGTTGATTCAATACAAGCAAAACTAAACAATATGTCACTTATGAAAGACAAGGTACAAATTACAAAGCAAGAAGACGGAGTAATAGGTATTAAAAACGTATCAGGCAAGGATTTGGGAACTGTATATGTTTACTATAAATACTTCCAAGAAGGGGGAGCTTATTTAGGCGGTATTACATATAGGGTTAAATTTGAGAATGTTAAAGCTGGTGCGAGTGTTGAGGAAAAGACAAGTCATTTTTCTAAGAATTCTAGCGAGATATTGATGGTGGATGCTTTTTAGGGAGTTAAATATTCAATTTATATATTGATTATTTATAAAAATGTTTAAAATGGTCTGTCAAAAATATTGAAAAGGGGGATAGAGTATTTTAATAGATAGACGCGAATAATTGAAAGGAGGAGAATATAAGGTGAGAAAAATTTTAAATAAGTTTTTGGCGGTGTTTGTATCGTTTGTTATGGCGATTACGATGATTCCTTTGAGTGGAATTGTATCACATGCTGAAACTACAGTTGGGGATTCAAGTACAGTAAAGACTTACTATGAAAGAGTAAGTAATCCTACTACATTAGAAACAGGAGATGAAGTATTAATTACCTATGGAACAAAGGCACTTGTGGCTAATTCAGATAGAACTCTTACAGAAGGGCCGATAACAGAAAATGATAATAAGTTAACAGAAGTTCCTGATGGTAGTGTATGGAAGGTTAATAAATCTTATTCGTGGAATTCGTGGAGTAATGGATACTTTTTTGAAACTGAAAAAGTTGCTAATGATAATAGACTAAAAGTTGATGATAAAGGTATTGCAATAGGTAATGAACCAAGTCCTTTTACAGTAACTTCAGTTGGTAAAATATATAGAGAAAAAAAAGGAATAAGAAATGATTTTTCTATAACATATGATAATGGTTTTAAAGGGCAAGTTGATGAAAAAGCTTATAATTCAAAGGAATTTACTTTCTACAAAAAGGTAGAAGGTAAGGTTAAATTAACTATAAACTATAAATTAGATGAAAATACACCATCTAAAGTAGAAAAAGAAGTTAAAGCAGGAGATACTGTTGATATTAATGAGTTATTCCCTAGTGATCTTGGAAAAGTAGATGATTACGATTTACAAAAAATAGAATATCAAGGTGATAATAAAGGTACTGATAATCAAATAAAGGTAAATGGGGATGCTGAGATAACTGTTTATTATAAAAAGGCTGATAAAGTTAATTTTACAGTAAATGTTTATGTAAATGGAAATAAAAAAGAAAGTAGTACAAATTCTGTCAAAAAGAATTCTACCCAAAATGTAGATTTAAGTAAATATGATACTAATTATATTTTTGATAAAATGATAGTAAATGGAAAAGAAAAAGATAAGACTAATGAGTTTACTATCACTGAAGATTTAGAAGTTAGTTATTATTATACAACTGTAGATGCTCCAGACGCTGTTGAACCTGATGGCAACATAGATGGAAAAGATCAACCAGATTATCCTAATCAAGGTGCAGTAAAAATAAATAAGACAGCTAAAGGAAATAATTTTGAAAAAACAGGTATTGGTGATGTTGAACTTTCAGTAAAAGGTGTGCCTGTTAAAAAAGGTGTCGATGTTGTATTAGTACTTGATGTTTCAAGTAGTATGAAAGGGGACAAATTAAGTAGTGCAAAAACTTCAGCTATATCATTTGTTAATTCTTTATTGGAAAACAATGCTGATGGAAGTAATTCTAATAATAGAGTAGCTTTAGTTACATTTTCAGGAGATGAAAATGAAAATAGTAGTTCTTCGGGAAATGAAATAAAATATGCTCTAAAAAATTATAAAGCTCGAACAAGTATAGTAAATACTATAAATAATTTAAGTAGTAAAGCTGGTACTGATTATAATTACGCATTTGAAGCTGCTAATTCAATATTAGATTCAGCTGATGATGACCGTCCAAAATTTGTTGTATTCATGACAGATGGAGCACCATCTAGTTTTACTAATAACTCAGGAAAAAAATATTCATGGTATGATTATAATAACGCGACTGATTTTGCTAGTGATGTAATGAAGAATCCATATTTACAAGGTGCAGAAACAGCTAAAAATAAAGCTAAAGTTTATTCAATAGGATTTGGATTAACTTTTAGTGACAAAAATAAAAATAATGGATTTACATCAACTCAAGTAAAGACAATATTAAAAAATATAGCTAGTAAAGAAAGTTGCTCTATAAATGCAGCAGATGCTACTGAACTTCAAACTGCATTTGATTCAATCGCAGGAGATATTAAAAAAGCAGGAACAAATGCATCTGTAAAAGATATAATAGGAGCAAATTATACATTAAGTTATGAATTACCAATATCAGTAACTTTACATGATGTAAATACATATTCTGATTATAAAAATGGAGACTGCGATCTTAAGGACGTAGGTAAAAGAAAAGGAACTTCACAAACTGTAGAAACTATTACATTTAGTGAAAATGGAACAGAAGCGTATTCCGATCAAGTAGATGCTGGAAAAACTAATATATTCAACAATGGTGTAATAAATGCAAAAACATTTACTTATACAGTAGCTACAAGAACATTTGAATGGAAGTTAGGTAAAATATCAGGAGATACAGTAACAGGAGATATATCAGAACAAGAAATAACACTTAATTATTCTGTTTATTTAACTGGCTCTACAGAAGGAACATGCAATCCAGGAACATATGATACAAATGAAAGTGCAGTATTAACTTACACTAGTTATAAAGATAAAAATGAAACACAAACATTCCCAGTTCCATCATTATCATGGGGAGCTGCAAATGTAAACGTAGAATATTATCTTGTAAATGAAAATGGTGAGCCAATTAATACGGCAGGTCAAGTAGTACCACCAGAATATAAAGTAACAATTGGAAATCCTGTATCAGTAAGTATTAAAAAAGGTCAATCAAAAGAAATACTTGCAACAGAATATCTACCAAAAGGATATGAATTACAATATTCTAGTGCTAGATATAAAGTAAATCATCCAGGTTTTGATGATGCTACAATAGAAAGTAGTAAAGATGAACAAGGAGACTTAAGTACTTTAATCGAAGGTGAAGTACCTTATAGTGATACCAAAGTATCATTTGGTGTTTTATTAAACACTGATTTACAAGAAGATACAGTAGTATTAGACTATGGTAAACCAGTTACAGTTAATGTAAGAGAAAATGATGGATTCCAATCAGCAACTTTAAATAGTGTTAGTAAAGTATATGATGATTCAGAAGTAGCTTTAAATACAGGAACAAGTTACAGTCTTCAAAGCGGATTTGAATCAGAAAAATCTAATAAATATGGCACTTTAAAAGTTAAAGATGAAAATCAAGTGACATATACACCTACAAAATACATGGATGGTATTGATAAATATTACTATGCAGTCAGAGGTCAAACTACTAAAGAGGGTAAACCTGTAGATGCTTATAAATATTCATCAGTATCAATAATACCAGCTACTAGTGTATATTATGAAGATAACTTCTCATATGATTCAAAAGGAAATCAAACTGGCGGAATATACTATGATTCAGAACTTGGTGTAAAAGTTACACAACAATCTAGTGATGAACAATCTAGTGATAATGATAAGTATGGATATGATTCAAGCTATGATGGTGATGCTACTGATAGTGACGGTTCTGCTACTGAAATAACTGGTAATGGTGTAAATGTAGCGAAGTTTACATTTAAAGGAACAGGATTTGATTTAGTTGGTAGAACTTCTACAAATAGTGGTGCTTTAATAATAGAAGTGTTTGATGGAACAGATACAACTGCTAAACCTATATCATCAAAACTATTATATACTAAATATCAAGATGGAACTTTATATCAAATACCTGTATATAATTATAAATGCTCAGCATATGGTCAATATACAGTAACTATTTCAGTACAAAAGAACACAACATTCTTCTTAGATGCTGTACGTATATATAATCCTGTAGATTCTAACTCTGAAGATGCATCAGATGCTAATAAGGCTTATGATAAAGCTGGTGAATCTTCTCCTAATATAAAAGAAATAAGAAACTTGATATTAGCAAATGGTGAGTTTAATAAAGATAAAACAGGAATTGTTTATATTGATGGAGAAAGAAATCTTACTACTTCTGATTTAGATTTATATAAAAATGAAGGTCCAAATAATGAAGTTTATTTGAAAAAAGATCAATCAATAGGATTTAAATTGGAAAACTTAGCAAATGTTTCTACTATACAAGTAGGAGCAAAAGCACCTAATGGATTAACAACAATGGTTGCAGGTAGTGGAACTAAAAAAGATTCAAATAGTGATTTAACTAATGATTTAACTAAAGAATTAAATACAGCTACAGATATGTACTATACACTTTATAATTCTAAAAATGATATCAATCCTATTACAATAAAAGATGATAAATCTGCATATGTAGTAATAACTAATACAACTGGAAATATACTTTCATTGACTAATGTTAAAATAACATATAAAAATGGAGTTCAAACTCAGGCTTTATTTATGGCAGATTCTGATGTATTAAGCTATACTAAGAAGGTTGCTAAAGCTAGAATGAAAGTAGAAGAACCTAAGTTAGATCTTAGTATTTCAAAAGCTGAATTTACTTCTTCAAGTGTAAAAGTTAATAAGGATGCAACTATTAAAGTCTATACAACTAAAGACGCTGATTCAATATTAATAAAAGATTCACAAGGAAATAAAGTTACACCTAAATCTATAACTAGCGAAACAAAAGATGTTGTAAATGGAAAAACTATAAAAATATTTGAAATAACTATTACACCTAATAAAGTTGGAACACAAACATATAGTTTTGCGGCTGTAGGAAAAGATGGTTCAATATCAGATAATACTGTTAATGCTAGTATTAATGTAAAAAAACAAACTATTCTTGATAAAATATCTTCATGGTTTGGAATCTAAGCTATTTATAAAAAGTAGTTTTGTTAAAGATAAGGAGGTGTAAATATTGAAAAAAAGATATGAAAAACCTACTATGTTTAGAGAAGAATTTAATATATCACAAAGTGTAGCATCGGGGTGTGGAGATACATCACCAGGTTTTTATAAAGATAAATGCTCAATAGATTTAGGAGATATGTTTCCAGGTAAAACTTTATTTATTGAAAATGATTCTTGTACAACAGGAACTGATATGGTTCCAGAAGACCCAAATGGTATATGTTATCATATTCCAACTGATGCAACTAGATATTTTGGATCTTAATAATATAGGTAATATATAAAAAATGAATGGCCATATCGGTTTTGATATGGTCATTTATTTTAATAGGAGTTTGACTATGGAAAAAACATTTAATATAGCTAATATTAAGATTAGAGTAAATACCAATTTTGATTTTGCTATTACAGATAGATATAGCGGATTTATTTATGAAGGTGAAGATTATGATATAAATTATGACTTTATGTTGATTAATGATTTTATAAAATTAAATATGAAACCAATATTTGAATCTGTTGAATATAAAATATATGAAGATAATGAAAAAATTTATCGAGAATTTTATAATGGAAGTGAGGTAAATGCTTGTTTAATCATATCAAAAAAAGATACAACCAATTACAAGTGTTATGTATATCCTGTTTATACTAAATATAAACTAAGTGCTATGCATTTGTTTGATTTGATGGCATTAGAATATGCTATGATGAGAAAAGATACATTTATACTTCACTCATCATTTATTTGTGAGAATAATAAAGCAATTTTATTTTCAGCATCTTCTCAAACAGGAAAATCTACTCAAGCAAGTTTGTGGAATAAATATAAACAAAGTAAAATAATAAATGGGGATAGATCATTTTTAAATAAAATTAATGGGAAGTGGGTTGCCCATGGTTCGCCTTATGCGGGATCATCAAAAATATATGTAAATGAAAGCTATGAATTAGGGTGTATAATATTATTAAAACAAGCTAAACAAAATAAAGTATATATACAGTCTATTAAAGAAAAATATAAATTTTTATTAAAAGAAATAACTATTAATTACTGGGATATTGATTTTTATAATAAAATAATAGATTTGCTAATAGATTTATTAAATAGTGTAGATATATATACATTACAATGTCTGCCAAATGAGGGAGCAGTTGATGTGTTAGCAGAGAAATTAAAGGAGGGGGATTATGAAAAATTATAATATGGAGCCGATTATTTCTAATTATCTATCTACAAAAGCATCTGCCAAAAGAGTACCAATTAGTGGTGTATTTGAGCTATTACCATTATGCAATATGGATTGTAAAATGTGTTATGTTAAAATGACAAAAAAGGATATGGAACCAATTGGAAGACTTAGAACAGTTGAAGAATGGATAGAGATAGCAAAAGAAGCCAAGAAAGAAGGTTTATTATTTTTATTATTAACAGGTGGGGAACCTTTTTTATATAAAGGATTTAAGCAATTATATAAAGAATTAAAAAAGATGGGATTTTTAATTAGTATTAATACAAATGGGACTTTAATCGATAAAGAAACAGCAGAATGGTTAATAAAAGACCCTCCAACTAGAATAAATATTTCTTTGTATGGTGGTTCAAATGAAACATATGCAAGGTTATGTAATAATCCAAATGGATTTACACAGGTTACAAATGCTATAAAATATTTAAAAAAATCAAATATACCTATAAAATTAAATGCAAGTGTAACACCATATAATGTTGATGATATAGAAGATATATTTAAATTTGCAGAGGAAAATGAACTATATGTTCAGTCTTCAAGTTATATGTTTCCACCAACTAGACGAAAAGAAGAATTAGCGGGAATGGGAGATAGATTTAGTTATACTGATGCAGCTAAAGCTAGAATGAGAATTGATAAAATAAGATTTGATGAGGAAGTATTTAATAAACGTATAGTAAATCTAAAAAATGGAATAGTTGAAGAAGTTGAAAATGATGATTTTTGTGGAAAAGAGAAAGGGGTAGGAGAAGGTATAAAATGTAGAGCTGGAAAGTGTTCATTTTGGATTACTTGGGATGGAAGAATGACTCCTTGTGGAATGATGAATTATCCTGTAACACATCCTTTTAACAATAGTTTTTCAGAAAGTTGGAGAGAATTGGTTGATAAAACAAATGAAATACGAACATATCCAGGATGTTTAAGTTGTAAATTTAAAAATACATGTAATACATGTGCAGCTATGATACAGACTGAAACAGGTAAATTTGATGAGAAACCTACTTATATTTGTAATATGGAAGAAGAATTTTATAAATGTGTATTATCTGAATATGAAAAAAACAATAAAGGGGAAATTTAATGATGGAGATAAAACAACAATATATGTTAAGGGAAATCGTTGGGGATTATGTATTAGTTCCAACAGGTTCAACAGTTAATGATTTTAATGGACTTATAATTTTAAATGAGGTTGCAAGATTTATTTGGGAGAATTATGAAAAGGCCAAGGATGAAGACGAGTTGTTGGGATTCATTTTGGACGAGTATGAAGTGGAAAGAGATGTTGCTAAGGCTGATTTGGATGAGTTTTTAGATATACTTAGAAAAAATGAAATTGTTTAGGATTTGATTATTAGAGCCGGATTTTGCGGAGTGCAAGATTCGGCTCTTGATATTTAAAAATTTTATTTATTCATGTATATTATTCCCAAAAAAGGGCAACATATCAATATAACTTACAAATTTCCTATTATTGCAATTACTGTTTTATATATACTTATAAAATGCTAAAATAAAGATATAAATATTTAAATTACTATGTTTCAATAAACAAAAGATGGGGGAATAAAATGGAATTTATAAAAAAGGTTATTAGAAAGATTAAAGAGGGTATGCTCCAGGAGATGTATGAAGAGACGAAGTGGATGTATACTTATGCGAAAAAATATAAGTTTCAAATTGTATTTTACATATTTTTAGGAGTGTTGACGACTGTTATGGGGCTGGCTTCGAGTGTTGGGTCTAAGTACTTAATCGATGCTGTTACTGGCCAAGATAGTGGGAATATCGCCTTGATTGCGCTTTTTATAGTTGCGATGGGGCTTTTTAGTATTGGAATTAATGCTATTACAACTATGATTTCGGCTAGGATTAATATTAAGGTTAATAATGAAATCCAGGCTGAGGTTTATGATAAGATTCTTGTTGCGGATTGGATTTCGATGAAGGAGTTTCATAGCGGGGATTTATTGAACCGTCTAAATGGCGATGTTAATACTGTGGCGTCTAGTATTTTGAGCTGGATTCCTAGTTTGATTACGCGTTCTGCTCAATTTTTTGGAATTCTTGCTATTATACTTTATTATGATCCTACGATGGCGGTTATTGCACTTGGGAGTGCGCCTGTGATGCTTATTGTTTCGAAAACTCTTATGAAAAAAATGAGGGATTATAATAAAAGAATGAGACAGGTTTCGAGTGATGTTATGTCTTTTAATGAAGAGTCTTTTCAAAATATACAGTCTATAAAGGCTTTTGATTTGGTTGGTTTGTTTAGTAAAAGATTGAGAGATGTTCAACAAAATTATAAGGATGTTTTTTTAGATTATAATAAGTTTTCTGTTTATACATCGTCTTTTATGTCTGTTGTGGGGATGTTTGTTGCTTATGCTTGTTTTGGATGGGGTGTTTACCGTCTTTGGACAGGGCATATTACTTTTGGGACTATGACTTTGTTTGTTCAGTTATCTGGCCAACTTTCTTCATCATTTAAGTCGATTGTAAGTCTTGTTCCGTCTGCGATTAGTGCGACTACTTCTGCGGGAAGAATTATGGAATTTTTCAAGATTAAAGATGAAAGTGATTTAGAGGATGATAAGGCTAAGTTGATACAAAATAATACTCAAGGTAAGGGTCTTAGTGTTGTTTTGGATGATGTTGAGTTTAGTTATAATGAAAATAAGACTGTGTTTAAACATGCTGATATAGTTGCAAATCCTGGCGAGATTGTGGCTCTTGTTGGTCCTTCTGGTGAGGGTAAGACGACGATGATTAGGTTATTATTAGGTCTTATTAATACTAAGTCTGGTAATGCGAGTATAAGGGATATCAACGGTGTTAGTTGCAAAATTTCGGCAGGAACAAGAAGGTTCTTTGCATATGTACCACAGGGTAATACGATTTTTTCTGGGACTATAGCGGAGAATATGAGAATGGTGAAACAAGATGCGACTGATGCTGAGATTGTTGAGGCGTTGAAGGCTGCTTGTGCTTATGATTTTGTAAATAGATTGCCTGATAAAATTAATTCAAAAGTAGGCGAGAGGGGCAGTGGTTTTTCTGAGGGTCAGGCTCAAAGGCTTTCGATTGCAAGGGCTCTTCTTAGAAAATCACCTATATTATTGCTAGATGAGGCGACGTCTGCTCTTGATGTATTTACTGAGAGACAAGTTCTTAGAAATATTATGAATATGGGTTATGCGAGAACTTGTATTGTTACGACTCATAGACCGAGTGTGCTTACGATGTGTGATAAAGTTTATAAAATCGATAGTGGGGTCGTGTGTGATATTGATGAGAAGGAAGTCAATATGCTTATAAGAGATTTTTAGAAATCCACGAGGGGGGATGAATATGAAGAAACATAAAAAACTAAAAATAGCAGCAGGAATACTTTGTCTATTGCTAATAATAGCAATACCACTTTGTTATTACTTAATTTATATTTCGTACAACCATCTAACTGTAAATACATACGATATAAAAAGTCAAAAGATAGAGGCTACAAGCGGGGAAAATCTAAAGTTTGTCGTTGTCGGCGATCTTCATGATAATACTTTTAATGATAATGATGATAAGCTAGTTCAGACTATTAAGGCCCAAAATCCAGATTTTATAATTGCTGATGGCGATATTTTAAACGATGATTCGAAAAATCCTGATATTGCTATGAGTTTTATAAAAAGACTTGTGAAGATTGCGCCTGTTTATTATGCTCTTGGAAATCATGAGCTTGAGTATATGCAAAATCAAAAGTCTGAGGATTTGTTGGATGAAATAAAATCTACTGGTGCGATTTTGTTGGAACAGAAATATAAAGATATAAAGGTTAAGGGGGTACCTGTTCGTATTGGCGGAATGTATGGTTATGCTTTTGACCCAAATGGTACGACTAAAAAGGCTGATATGGGCGATGGAATTTACGACTTTTTGAAGGATTTTGAAAATACTTCTAGCTATAAAATTATGATGAGCCACAGACCTGATAGTTTTATTTTTGGTGAGGCTTCGAAGGCTTGGGATATCGACTTGGTTGTGAGTTCGCATGATCATGGTGGACAAGTTGTATTTCCGTTTTTAGGAGGATTTTATGGCGGTGACCAAGGTTATTTCCCTGAATATATTCACGGTCTTTATAATAAGGATAAGATGAATATTTTGATAAGCAGCGGTCTTGGTTCGAATAAGCAAAAACTGCCTAGATTTAATAATGTGCCTGAGGTTATGGTTGTGAATTTGTCTAAGTAGTTTAATAGAAGTCGTTTATTAGGAAAATTTTATTATTTAAAAATATTTTTGGATAAAAGTGAATAAAAAGGAATTAAATTGGTTAATCTATATTTAACCCTTACTAATAAAGGTGATATGAACATTCATACCACCTTTTAATTTACATAAGATTTGATTAATAATTTAACTTAATATTATCATTATTTTTTAAATAGTCGTTGTCTTCTGGCATTATATCATCATATATAAAGTCATGAAGTACACCTATTGAATTTACATCATAAAGCCATACCCAGCCGGCGTTTTTGTATTTTCCGCCTTTAACATGAACATCGTCAATGATTGGGAATTCGGCTTGTTTAATCTCTTGTTTTGTTGCAAATGAATAAGATGTAAATGCTAAGTTTAACATCTCACTAACTGACACATTAGTCGATACATATGGAAGTAGAGAATTTATTAGTTTTGGATATTCTGACATAGATAAGTCTTTGACACCGTTAAACATCCCAGAGATTATTTTACGTTGTCTTTGGTCTCTATAAATACCATTGTCAAGATATCTCATTCTTGCATATGCTATTGCTTGGTATCCGTTTAATGTATGTAAACCAGCGCCTTCTATTAATTGTGGTTCGTCGCCTTTATCCCCGTAAGTGCATGAATCGAATGCGCCTGGAATACCTTCATTTAGCGATTTGATTTCTCTTTGCTCTATCTCTACATCGACACCGCCTATTACGAATATTATATTCATAAGGTCGTTGAAGTCGACTTGAACAAATTTATCGATGCCTATTTCGAAGTTTTGTTCGATTGTTTTAAATAATAAGTCTTCTTTACCCCAGAAATACGCTGCATTTAATTTGCCTTTTCCGTGTCCTGGAATGTCTACGTATGTATCACGTGCAAGTGATGTTAGTTTAATATCATTATGGTTTGAGTCGATTGTTAAAATCATCATAGCATCTGATCTGTATGATAGTTCGTTTTCGCGGCCGTCTGTACCTAGTAATAATATGTTTGTAATACCTTCGACTTTTTGATATTGTGAGTTGTAATTATCATCTACATGAGCTGAATTTATTCTAAAAAAGATATACCCCAATGTTATAAGTGGAATTAGAATAAGTAAGACTAGTAGTATTATAAATGTTTTTTTAAATGTTGAATATTCTTTGAATTTACCCAAAAATATTTGCTGGCGATAGTAATTTATCGCAGCATTTCACCTCCCTCAAAATTCTTATTAACTCCATTATAGACAAGTATCTGGGTGGGTTCAATATCTAAATTAGGAATAATTTAGGGAAAATGATATCGCTTTTCAAAAAATAGTAGATATTTGTAGAGGAAATATATGATATAAATTATAATAAAGAAAGAGGTAGGGAAACGTATTGCAAGGTTTTATGACTTATAAAAAATATATAGTAGCTAAATAGAATGTAATACGAAAAGATAGCTATACTTGGGGGTAAAAATGGAGAAAACTAATTTTGAATTTTTAAGTTTATTAAAATCATCATTGAAAAATGAAAAATATGACGGTGAAAAAATAGATTTTGAAGATTTAGTGTATATTTATAAAATGTCTGAAATTCATCATGTTGTGCCAATGATATATAATGCAGCATATAATGAAGATTTTTTTAAGGAATGTGATGCAAATTTTCAGGCTATGTTTAAATCATCTGCTTTTAGATATATTTTTTCGCAAATTCAACGAACTAACCATTTTTTAGAGGTGTATAAAAAACTTAGTGAAAAAAATATAAAAATTTTAGTATTTAAAGGTATAATTTTTAGGAATATGTACAATAATCCAGATGATAGGATTTCTTCTGATGAAGATATTCTAATCAAAAAAGAGGATTATGAAAAAGTCAAAGAATTCTTTTTAAGTGAAGGGTTTGAATTTATCGACAAAGGAGAAGAATGTGCATATTTTTCGAAAAGCACTGGTCTATGCATCGAAGTGAGCACAAGTCTTTTTTCACATGAATCAAAAGCGTATGGACATTTAAATAAGTTATTTGAAGACGTATTTGAAAAAAGTATAAAAATAAATATCGATAAGATCGATATACTAACATTATCACACGAACAACACCTTATATATATAGTGTTTCATAATATGAAACATTTTTTAACTGGGGGATTCGGAATTAGACAAGTTGCGGATTTCTCAAAATACATTGAAACTTATGGAGAATATATAAATTGGGAAAAGTTTTGGTCTGATTTAAAAGACTTAAACTACGACACCTTTGCACTCAATTTAATCGAAATAAGTTTAAAATACTTAGGCTTTAATGACGATAAAATAACTTACCCTGACAATATTACAAGCTTTGATGAATTAAAAAATTCTCAAAAATATTACATTAACAGTGAATCACTTATAAACGACATATTAGATGCTGGGGTGTTTGGGGCCAGCACAATGGACAGAAAACATACTGCTCTTATGACGCTTGATGCAGTTGAAGACAAGAAAAAATCAAACCGATTAAAAGCAGTATTCCCAAACGTAAATTATTTAAAAGACAACTATACATACTTGCAAAAATACCCAATACTACTTCCGGTAGCTTGGGGGCAAAGAATTTTATCTTACTTAAAGAAAAACAAAACAAGTTCATATATAAATACTATGGAGTTGGGAAAACAGAGGATAGAATTATTAAAAGAATATAAAATCATAAAATAGGTTATAAATTTTAAACTAAAAAAGTATATATATAAAATTAAAAACGTAAATGTAAAAGAAAAATAGGGTTAAAATCAAACTTAAGAAAAATGTAATGTTGTTGTAAGTTGAAAATATGCAAGAAATATGGTATTTTTAATCTATATTTTGACTATAATAAAGAGGGAAGAGGTAAAATATAGTATGGATAAATATATCAGTAATAAAATAAAAAATATATCGCTATTTATGACTTTTTTTGTAGTTATACTACATTCAAACAACTTAGAAAAATCAAACGTAGTAAATTTAAATTCTGTGGTACAGAACTTTATAGGACAAGGTATAGTTAGGGTAGCTGTTCCTATATTCTTCCTAATATCAGGATATTTATTTTTCTACAACTTCGTTCCAAGTATGGAAAAATGGAAGTATAAATTTAAAAGCAGATTCCACAGCTTATTTATACCATATGTAATTTGGTGTACTGGATGGCTAATAATTTTATACTTAGTTGAATTACTACCAATTGGAAGGGCATTATTCTCTGATAGAATAGTATCAGATTATACATTAAAGGAATTATTCGTAAATACATATGTATATCCGCTTCCATATCAGTTTTGGTATATAAGATCACTTATGTTAGATGTTATCTTAACACCAGTATTCTACTATATAATTAAATCATTAGGAAAAAAATCACTTCCTATATTAGTAATAGTATGGTTCTTATATCCAATATCAGAAATGTTCGGTGGATTATGGTTTTTACAAATATTCAATTATCCATTCACATTATTTGGAATAGGTGCTGCTCTTGCGATACACAATATAGATTTACATTTTAAATCTATAAAACCAAAACAGGTAACACTAATCGGTATACTATATCTACTTGCATGTGTAATTAGAACAGTTCTTATGTATACTGAATTACCATTATTAGATTTAGCAGAAAATCTTGTAATCTTATTTGGTGTTCCATTTATATGGTTATTCTACGACAGAATGAAAAGTATAAAAAATAAAAAAATCAAGATTGCCAAATACGGAATCTTTATATATTTCTTCCATATACCATTCCAATCTATCCTTAAAAAGGTTTGGTTTATGGTTATGCCACTTAGTGAAATAAGTAGTTTAATAATCTTCTTCGTGGCGCCAATAATAACTATAACAGTGTGTGTATTAGTGGCGATGTTCTTAAGAAGATATATGAATAGATTCTACATGATATTAAGTGGAGGAAGATAACACAACTATGGTATTTCATTTCAATTATGATTTGAAATACCATTATTATTATAAAGAATATATTTATAATAATAATATAAATAATATATTTATAAAAATAATTTTAAAGTGATTAGGGGTGATTGAGTGAAAAAGTTTTTTACTATTCTTATAGTTTTAGTGGCTATCTTTTTATTTAGATCAGAGATAAAAGATGCTGGAGATAAATTATCGAACTATATCCAAATCAACATATTAAATAAATATGAAAATAATCAAGGCGATGAAGGAAATAATTTAGATAATATGGAAAATAATTATAGTGATTCGGGTATAGAAGATGAGAATAATGGAAATAATAGTAATGTATCAAATGGAAGTTATATAAACTACGAAAATTATAAAAATATAAGACTAGGACAAAGTGTAAAAGATATAAAATCAAAATTAGGTGAACCTAATAAAATAGAAAAAAGCGAATATGGATTTGACTGGTATGTTTATAACAGTGATTACAGTAAATTTTGCATGGTAGGAATACTACAAAACAAAGTAGTAGCCCTTTTTAGCAATACTATGGATTCATGTGAAAGCAATATAAAATTAGGAACTACTGAATCACAAGTTCTAAAAAACTATAAACCTCTAGAATATAGATTAAAGGGAAATGTAAGATATATAATAAATGAAGATTATTATAGTGTAATAAAAACAAAAACATCCTATATAACTGCATTTTATGATTCTTTTGATGGTAATAAAGTAGTGGGAATACAAATTATATCAAAAAAAGTTGAAGAAAATATGGATGGGATTTATTCAACAGATTCATCTATATGTGGTGATTTTGAAAATGTAAATAGATATTTAATTAATAGTGAGAGATTTAATAAAAATTTAAATACTCTTTCATATGATGAAAATGCAACTTTATGTGCTCGTTCTCATAGCAAAGATATGAGGGATAATGATTATTTTGCCCACAACAACCTAAAAAATCAAACACCTTTTGATAGGATGTCATCATATAATATAAATTATATGGCTGCAGCGGAAAATATAGCAGGTGGTCAAACTAGTGGGATATTTGCTCATTATGCTCTTATGAATTCGAAGGGGCATAGAGTCAATATTTTGGGTGACTATAAATATATAGGTGTTGGAGTAGTTTTTGGTGGAAGCTTAAGCATGTATTTGACTCAAAATTTTTATAAATAATAATTTGTATAGAAATTTTTTAATATAGTTTTCTAAATCAATAAAAATAAAACCTTAATATTAGATATTGACATAATTTTTTTTGTATGATAATATAAAGTGAAATTAAGTAGACCAGATAATCGCGGGCAGCGTAAGCTGCGTGAGGAAAGTCGGAGCTCCATAGAGCAGGGTGCTAGGTAACGCCTAGTGGGAGTGATCCTAAGGAAAGTGCAACAGAAAATAACCGCCACTTTTGTGGTAAGGATGAAAAGGCGAGGTAAGAGCTCACCGTCAGCTAGGTGACTAGCTGAGCCGTGTAAACCCCACCTGGAGCAAGGCCAAGATAGGGCATAAGGGATGTTGCTCGCATCCTCCGGTAGGTAGGCCGCTTGAACTTATTGGTGACAATAAGTCTAGAAAGATGATTATCTAATACAGAACTCCGCTTATAGATTTGCTTAATTAAACATGTAACTAGAAACTGCAATTATATTAATTGCAGTTTTTTTGTATTCAAATTTATGTATTAAAATGGGAAAAAATAAAAAAATTAACAATAAAATTACCGATAAAGCTTGATAATATCCTATAAAAGTAGTAAATTTTTATTAGACATATAAGTAAATTTTGTAGACATTAATAAAGGATTAATTTAAGCGAAGTACAAAGTTGTATAAAATATTGGATTCAATAGGGGAGGAAAAAATGAAATCAATAGATAAAGTAATATTAGGGGGGGTAGTTGTAGCATCTACTATAGGTATAAATTATAATATCGCTTCAGCAGACATTGTATCGCAAGAAATATATACTACGACTAACCGACTGAATATGAGAAAAGGACCATCGACAGATTATACTTTAGTTGGAACTTTAGATAAGGGAGTAAAAGTTAAAGCTATAGAAAAATCAAGTGATGGTAAATGGTTGAAAATAAATTACAATTCTCAAAATGTATGGGTTAATTTTGCATATCTACAAAAAGACAAATCATCAAATAATGATATAAAATTGGATTCTCAATACGAAACGACAGCAAATGTTAATATGAGAAAAGGACCATCAACTGATTATACCAAAATAATAATTGTGCCAGCGCAAACAAAAATAACACCTATAAAATCATCAAGTGATGGAAAATGGGTGCAAATTAATTATAAAAATGTAACTGGTTGGATAAGTGCTCAATATATAAAAACTGTAAGCACAACTCCAACTCCGACTCAACCGAATAAAGTTGAAGTTGGCAAAAAATATAAAACAACTGAATATGTAAGGGCTAGAAAAGGACCAGGAACTTCATATGATGTTGCGACAGTTTTACCAAAGGGAACTCAAGTTGTACCTGTTGAAATTTTAAAATCAGGATATTGGGCTATGTTCAAATACAATAATCAATATATGTATGTTTGTACAGATTATTTAGAAGCAGACAATCAAAGTACAACACCGACAGAACCGGAAAAACCTATTACCGGAAAGGATTATTACACTACTGCAAACCTTAATATTAGGGATGGGGCGAGCACTACTAGCAGTAAAATAGGAAAAATTCCAAATGGAACAAAGGTTTCTGTTGTAGATTTTAATTCAAATAAAACTTGGGCAAAAGTTGTGTATAACAATAAAACTGGATGGGTTTCTGCACAATATTTAAGTACGAAATCACAAGAACCAGAACAAAAAGAGGACACTTATTGGACTGGAACTACTACTCAAAATTTAAATATGAGAAAAGGTCCATCTACAGATTACTCTATTATAATCACAATACCAAAAAATTCAGATGTTAAGATATATGAGACAAAATCAGGCTGGGCAAAAATTAAATATAAATCATATGAAGGGCATTGTTCAGCATCATTTATAAAATAGAATTAAGCATAAATAAGATTAAAAGCATAAATTAGTTTTCTATAAAATCGAAATTAATATTATAAAAAGAAAAATATATTATTAAAGGGGCAGTTATAGAAAGTAGTTTAATACTTAATGAAACGCCCCTTTTATAATTGAGGGGGAGAAAAAATGAATATTTTAGTAACAGGAGGAGCTGGCTATATTGGAAGCCACACTTCAATTGAATTAATTAATGCAGGGTATGAGGTAATTATTGTCGATAATTTATGCAATAGTAACTTTATTGTTGTAGATAGAATACAAGAAATTACAGGCAAAAAGGTTAAATTTTATAAAATAGATGCTACAAATAAAGAAGAACTTAAGAAAGTATTTGTAGAAAATAAAATAGATGCCGTAATTCATTTTGCAGCACTTAAAGCAGTTGGGGAGTCTGTTGAAAAGCCACTTGAATATTACAGCAATAACTTGATAAATACCATAAATATTTGGGAACTTATGAGGGAGTTTAATGTGGACAAGTTTGTATTTAGTTCATCAGCGACTGTTTATGGAAGTCCAAAAACGTGTCCTATAAAAGAGGATTTTCCTCTTTCAACAACGAATCCTTATGGAAGTACTAAGCTTATGATAGAAAATATGCTTAGGGACATTTGTAAAGCAGATAAGGATTTTAACGTTGCAATACTTAGGTATTTTAACCCAATAGGAGCACATGAGAGTGGAAAAATAGGGGAGGAACCAAACGGAATTCCTAATAATTTAATGCCTTATATCACAAAAGTCGCTGTTGGAAAATTAAAAGAGCTAAGCGTTTTTGGAAATGATTACGATACTCATGATGGAACAGGTGTGAGAGATTATATCCATGTTGTCGATTTGGCAATTGGACATGTTAAAGCTCTTGAAAAATTAAATCAAAAACCTGGACTAGTTACATATAATCTTGGAACAGGTACTGGCTATAGCGTGCTTGATTTAGTGAAATCTTTTGAAAAAGCTAGTGGTGTAAAAATACCATACAAGATAGTAGACAGAAGGGCTGGCGATATTGCAATGTGCTATGCTGACCCTTCAAAAGCAAAGGAAGAATTAGGTTGGGTAGCAAAATACGACATAGATAAGATGTGTAAAGATTCTTGGAATTGGCAAAGTAAGAACCCAAATGGTTATAATTTAGAAGAAAAAATTCTTGAAACTGTAAAATAACTTAACTTGTGTAATAAATATATAAAATTTTGTTAAAAAAACTTTATATTTACGTAATATAAATTTGGCTAAAAGTATGTTATATATAGTATATGATGAGATTTTTAGTCAAATTTATTTTTAGTCATGAAAAGAGTGATTATTTGGGAGGAAAAACTTGGAATATTTAAGAATTTTAATTTTATCTATGATTCCAGTCACGGAACTTCGAGGTGCGATACCAATTGGGATTGCCCTGGATTTGAATCCTATAGGAGTTTACATAGCAAGTGTATTGGGCTCAACATTAGTTTCAGTGCCTTTGGTACTGACTTATAGACATATTGTGCAGTTTATGCGAGATAAAAAAATATTAACTAAATTATTGAATAAAATCGATCAAAAAATAGAAAATAGCATGAAGAAAATGAAGGCAGCATCTTTTTTAGGTATAATATTATTTGTAGGAATCCCGCTGCCGACAACGGGTACATGGACAGCATCAGCGATTGCATCAATTCTTAGAATGAGGATAGTTGAGGCTTTTGCGGGAGTTTTTATTGGAAATTGTATGGCGGGAATTATCGTACTTTTAATTTCATACCATATAATATAATATATGTTAATATGTTAATTAATTTTCATATTACAAAATTCAAAAAGTAACATAAAATGACAAATTAAGTCAAAATTTTGTTACAATTTTTTAAACTATTTTTTTGAAAAAAATATGGGAATTTTTAAAAAATA
>UMDW01001474.1_pt1 | contig 70290 bp, 57 predicted proteins | sample 1964611 | NCBI WGS metagenome assembly UMDW01 (sample SAMEA4836006, study PRJEB28245) | human gut metagenome | biome: gut microbiome; material: fecal sample | place: Denmark | collected 2008 | reverse complement strand
TTTTTTTCGCCAATTCTTTCATACTTTCTTCTTCAAGTAAAATTCCCTTATCAATAATCCCTATATCATCTGCCAGTAATTCTATCTCTGATAATATGTGACTAGAAATCAAAATAGTTTTTCCCTGAACATCACATAACTCTCTAATAAACGAACGTACCTCTGCAATACCTATAGGATCCAAACCATTAATAGGCTCATCTAATATCAGCAAATTGGGATTGTGCATAACTGCCAATGCAATGGCCAGTCGTTGTTTCATCCCAAGTGAATATTCCGCAAATAACTTTTTATCACGATAGGGCAAACCGACAACTTCCAAAGCATCTCTTACACACTTACTTTTATTTAATCCTCTAAGCTCCGCAAAAATACGAAGATTTTCAGTCCCAGTCAAATTAGGATAAAATCCTGGTGATTCTATTAAACTACCTATATGCGGTAAAATATCTTTACTATTGGTTTCCATACTTTTCCCAAATATTTTTATGTTTCCCGATGTCGGTTTTGTTAATCCTAACAGCATTTTCATTGTAGTCGTTTTTCCTGCTCCATTACGTCCCAACAGTCCATAAATTCTTCCTTTTTTCACATGCAAGTTCATTGCAGAAACACTCTTTTGCTCTCCATACTGTTTTGTTAAATTATTGGTTTGAATAATATATTCACTCATTTTTTTATACCTCCTTTTTTTATACTGTAATTATATACCAACTACATTGAGATTTCCTTGAAGTAACCTTGAGGTAACCTTGAGATTTTCCTCTTTCTCTATACTTCTTTTTCCACAAGATGTATAATAATTTAAACTATAAAATTTTAGGAGATAAAAATATATGTATGATAAATTTATACTTATCGTTGATGATGAACAAGAACTACTCACCCTTATTAAAACAATATTTGAAAGAGCAGGCTATACAAAAATAATGACCGCAACATCTGGAGAAATGGCTTTACAAATAATAAGAGAAACTCTACCTGACATGGTTATTCTTGATGTTATGTTACCTGGTATGGACGGATTTGAGGTATTGCAAGAAATCAGAGCCCTCAGTAAACTTCCGGTTCTTATGCTGACCGCCAAAGATGCAGCCGAAGATCGTTTTTCTGGTTTTGAATTGGGAGCAGATGATTATTTAATCAAACCATTTTTGCCTAAAGAACTATTGTTACGTGTTCAAGCTATTTTAAAAAGAAGTTATCCTACAGAGAAACGAATTATAGAATTAGAAAATTCTTTTATAGATATTGATAAGGCAGAAATACATCGTGAAAATAAAATTATTCCTTTGACTGCTAAAGAATACAATATATTATTAAAACTTGTAGATAATGCCAATCACATTGTAACAATAGGAACTCTTTGCCAAACTGCTTGTGGTGAAATGTGGCAAGGGTATGAAACTACCCTCATGACACACATTCGGCATCTTCGAGAAAAAATCGAAAAAAATCCTTCTTCTCCTGTTTCACTGCTAACAGTTAAGGGGCTAGGGTATAAATTGCTAGTGAAAGGAGTAAAATAATGAAGCTTGCCAAGCGTTTTTTTAAAAAATATCTTCTTTCCACCCTTATTATATTGATTTTATTTTTTGTACTAAATATTATTTTAATATGTGGGACTTTACTCATGGCATGGAATAATTCTACTGATCCAGATATACCCGTCCAAACCATTAGCAAAAATATCACGCTCAATGTAGATGGAACAATTTCTTCTACTGATTATATAGAAAATACTCTAAAAAATAAAAGTGCCTGGGCGATGATTTTAAACGAACAAGGAAATGTCATTTGGGAAAAATTTTTACCCGAAGAATTGCCAAGAACCTATTCAAATTTACAAATAGCCAAGTTTAGTCGGTGGTACTTACAAGAATATCCTGTTTTTATCCAAGAACATTCTGCCGGCTTATTGGTTATCGGGTGCGAACCTAATAGTATAACAAAATACAATTTTTCAATAGATATTAATTATATTCACAGCCTAATAGTCGGTATCTTTTTAATGATTTGTTTTAATATATTACTGATATTTATATTATTCTGGCGTAATACACATAAAATAGAAAAATCTATAGTGCCAATCATTGACGGTATTGACTCTATTGCTCAGGGAAAACCCATTACCCTTTCAGAAACAGGTGAACTTTCAAGTATAAATGCTGAACTAAATAAGGCTGGAAAACATCTTCTACAAAAAGAACAGGCACGTGCCGAATGGATTAATGGTGTTTCGCATGATGTCCGGACACCTCTTTCTATTATTTTGGGATATGCTTCTGAAATCGAAAAAAATGAAGATGCTTCGCAACCTGTACAACTACAAGCAAGTATAATTCGTAAACAAAGCGAAAAACTCCGTAGCCTAATCGCAGATTTAAATTTAACTTCAAGACTAGAATACTCTATGCAACCTTTAATAAAAACCAGTTTTTCTCCTGTGGAAATTGCCCGCCAAGTAATCATTGGCTTTATGAATGGACCAATAGACAACAAATATTCTTTTGATTTTCATTCATCATCTGATATGATTCCAGTATTGATCAAAGGAGATACGGAACTTTTTTCAAGAATGCTAAGCAATCTAATTCAAAATTGTATTAATCATAATCCTCATGGTTGTGAAATAACAGTTGAAATTTTAAAAGAAAATGATACCTGTATTATTTCCGTCATTGATAATGGTGACGGTATGACTTCTACACAAATAGAAAAAATGAATAGTGGTATTTTTCCTAATAATATGTACAATTCAAATGGGGAGTCTGTTCATGGATTTGGTCTAAAATTGGTTTACCAAATATTAACCGCCCATAACGGAAATATCAAATATGAAAATATACTTCCTCATGGCTTAAAGGTCATATTAGAGATACCTATTGAACATATTGATCCGTATGAAGAAAAGATCTCTTAAAAGAACAGGTGAAAGCCATTATCTGACTTTCACCTGTTCTTAATTATTTACACTATCATAATAAGCTCCCTTTAACTGAAGTAGTTCCACATGTGTTCCGGATTCAATTATTTTTCCTTTTTCAACTACGTATATTGTATCAGCATCTTGTATGGCATTCAGTCTATGTGTAACTACAATCTGGGTAATATGTAGTTGTTTCAAATTATTACATATTCTTCGTTCTGTAAGAGGATCTAAGTTGCTTGTGGCTTCATCAAAAATAATAACTTCCGGTTTCAGTGCCAATGCTCTTGCTATAGCAATACGCTGTTTTTGTCCTCCTGAAATGTTCTGTCCATTTTCTCCCACAAATGTATTAAGTCCCAATGGGAATTTTTCTATATCATCTTTCAGTTCTACTAAATCTAAATAATGATATATTTCCTCATCTGTCAACGTATTTGTAATATCCACGTTTTCTCTAATTGTTCCATTCATTGCCATTGGAACCTGAGTAACTATGGCAAATATCCGATCTATATCCTCTTTGCATATTTGTTTTATATCTTCCCCGTTTACTAAAATTTGTCCTTGATAATGAGAAAAGACGTTCAATAATAATTTTGTAATTGTAGTCTTTCCACTTCCTGAACTTCCTACAAATGCTATCTTCTCCCCCTTTTTTAGCATCATACTAACATTCTCTACATCTGGCTTCGTGCTTCCATAGTAAGAAAATGTTACTTGCTGCATTTCCATAGACTCAAATGAATTAATATGCTGAGTACCATTTTTACGGTTAGATTTATAATTCATTAACTCTTTTAAACGAATCATTGTTTCCTTTAAAACATTAATTTGAGGTACCACCAAAGATAGAGTTTGAAATGGACCTGTAAAATATCCGGCAAGTGTGACAAAGGCTATTAACGTTCCTAATTCCAACCTATTATCACAAACCAAGTATCCTCCTATAACGTAAAGTATCAATGAAGAAGCTATTGAAAAAGCCCCCACCACCGACTCCATAATATCACTTATTTGTACACGCTCACGTAATCTCTTAATTAAATGCTTATAATCCTGTTTCAGACTATCACTCAGCATATTCTCTATTCTCATGCACCTTATTTGCTGGATATTAGTCAAAGTTTCTACCATTCGTGCCTGTAATGCACTCTGATCTGCAATATAATTTTTAACCTTTATTCTAGCTTTTTGATTTAAAATCATTACTATTGTTATCTGTATAACAGTCATTACTATTATAACTGCAAACAATGGTATTGACTGTGTTATCATCATTATTCCGCAAAAAACAGCAGTAACCACATCTATCACTGTTGAAATTAGAGCTGTTGATATAAATTCGTATATATCACTGACACTATTAAAGCGATTTTCAATATCTCCTGATGAATGGCTTTCAAAATAACTTAAATCAATATCAAATATTTTATTCAGCATTAAAAATATAGTATCTTTGTATATATTATTCTGTAAAATAAGTATTACCCTTTTTTTAGCTAAATTTGCAAGTAAATAACTTAATGCCACTGATAATATCAGTAACGCATATTTTACAAAATTGAAGCCTAATGTATCATACGTTATTTCATTGACTATTTTTTTTATAATGAGCGGTGGAATCAATATAATTCCCTGTGTAACCAACGTTAGAATACTTGCCAGAAATAATTTGCTTTTATTTATAGGTATAAGAAAAGACTCACGTTTCTCACGTTTATAATTCTTTTCTGTTGGTCGAACACATACAAGTACATCTAAAAAATTCTTTTTAATAGATGAATAATCAACCTTTTCTTTTCCTTTTAAAGGATCTAAAAGTATATATTTCCCATATTTTTTCTCCGCAACTACAACATAATGATTTTCTTTTGAACACATGATAATCGGTAAACATTTTATCAAATTTTCTTCGGTTTCGTAGTTTCCATACGCCTTGAATGAAAAATTATGTTCTTCCGTAATTTCTTTCATTTTTGCTAAAGACATACCATTTCTTCCAATACTTGTTGTAGCTTTTAATTCACTAATATCTATCTTATATTTATAATATTGGAAGATCATTGTCAATGCTGCTATACCACAGTCTGTTGTCCCCATCTGGCGAATCAATGGCACACTTTTTTTGTGCATAAATACACCTCCCTAGTATAATAAATTAGTATTGGAAATAATAAATTCTATTATTTCCAATACTATCATTTTAGACTTCCAGAGCAATTACACAAGGTAAATCTTTTTTTATATCTCGCAGCAAAGAATATCCCATGCCACATAGTCCTGTCATAAATCCTTGCAATTTATATCCATATAGATACGCATTATCGCAATCAAATACACCATTACATACATTCTCAGCAATAATATCACGAATATCTACATAATATTTTTCTATCTTTTTATCTGAATGGTCTTTTAAATATTCAAATAAAATTTCTGTATTACCTAAATTACCATGACATAGACAATTGTTTCCTAAAATTCCCTCTTTTAATATTGTATTCACTGCTACTTTTATATCATTTTCTATCAAATCCGAATACCGCCCATTCAATATGACATTTACTTTAGATCGGCTAAGCAATATGCCTGCAGCGCCATGACACCAAGCAACGGTAAAACTTCCTCCATCAGATGCTTTTTCTCCTGCATATACCCTTTCGTCTTTCCAATTTCCTTTTTCTTTCACAAATAAAGAATTTTCAAATTTAATGCCATCGAGCAGTGATAATAAATACTCCTCTTTCTGAGTCACCTGCCATAGTTTTGCCAGTGCTAAAACTATTCCAGATGCTCCATGTGAAAATCCCGCTAACGGCGAAGTTCTTCCATCTCCATTCCATCCGCCTTTAATAGAGCCTTCCTTTTCCTGAGCATTTACTATTATATCTCCTGCTATTTCTGCCGAAGCGATATACTCTTTATTTCCGGTTAGCTGATACATATTGATCAATGTAATAACTGCGCCTGCATTACCATAGACAAGATCAAAACTGTTATCTCTGGTAATCGCTTTCTTTAATATTTTATAGTGCTTTTTTGCATAATCCAAATATTTTTCTTTATTTGTAATTTTATACAGTACCTCATAAGTGTACATTATAGACGCTTCTCCACCAAAGGCGCCACTGCTTTCATTTTCTATTCCCTCATTTCGTTCACACATCTCATCTGTGTATGTAAATAATTCCTTTTCAATCGCATTGCATATAATAAGGTACTCCTTTTGGGGATCAACAGTATACAATGCGTTAAAGAAAATTGCTAGCCCAGACATTCCTTCATATAAATAGGTACCAAGTGGTCTTATATCCCATGAGCAGTCATCTTCATTTCCTATTAGAGTAACACCAATCCAATTAACTTCTGTTCTATCTTTATTAAAAACAGCAGTTTTTATAAGAGAATCAGCCAATTTCTGAACAGCTTTTAACAGATGAGCCTTATTTTTTTCTCTGTGCGGAATCATTTTCATTTGTTGAAGCTCTATCTTTTTATCCTCAACCTGAAATTCGTTTATCTCTGTCAGAATAATATTCATGAACATTAATTGCCTTTTTAAATCATCTTCATCTAACAATACTATCTTTTTCTTTAAGTGTTCCAAACTGGTATATTCAAAATAGTCTTCGATTTTCTCACCTTCTGATCCGAAAAGAGATTTACCTGATGTATTGAGATAAAAATATGGAATGTCCATGTTTAACATGTCTTTTATCTCACATTTCACAACACCTTTATCTCCTTGTGTAGCTTCATACTGTTTAAATAAACTACACAAAAACATTTGTCTATCTCTTCCATCTTGCATAAAATCCGGATGAAAAGATGTGTGTAATAACATAGAATATCTTTGGGTATCCTGAACTAAATGGCGAATATTTAAATTACCAAACATATCGGCATATTCAAGAAACTTTTCTTTGTTCTCCAAAACATATTTATACGCATCTTCAAATCCTGCATTTATTTCTTTTAGATAATGAAATGCTGATACATTTTCTCCATCTAATTTAACAAGATTTTGATTTACTCCAGTTGTAGGATGTTCATATACAAATCTCATATTTGAAGTACATAAATCCGCTATTTTAGGAATAACTATAGGATATTCCTTTCCCTCACTACCTTTAATTGCACTCATATCTACGCCTTGGCCCAAATTTGAAAACCTATAGTGTGGCAATAAACCTGAGTATAATACTGACTCATGAAGGATATAATTTATTTCCTCCTTTGCAGAATTTGTTCTCCCTCTTCTACGGTTATCTAGTATAGTTTCTGCATCTATAATAATTGGATATTCTCCTGCGGCAATCACATTTTCTTCATGTAAATCATTTGTATTAAGAATATAACTACCGAAAATCAATATTCCAAATCTATAAAAATACCGTCTGATTTCATCCTCTGTTTTACAACTTTTATAATATACAAATTCCTCCCAACCATACTCCTGACAATCTAATATTTTTGGTTCATACATCTCATATTTACAACCAGCATTTATCTTTCCCAGAAAATCGAAATACACTTTTTCAATTTTTAATGAACGTGGTTTATACACAATTTTAGTGCCATTATCCAACTTAAGAATACTTACCCCATTCCCTTTTTTATGAGAATCCGAGATATTAGAACTTATTTCAACTACATTTTTAAATTCTAAACCTCCACAAAATTTATTCGCAATTTCATTTTTATCTTTATTAAGTCTTTCTAATAAAAGTACATAATAAGAAGATAAGTTTTCTACGGTTTCTGTAACTGAACGTAGTAAACATGGATATATATTGAAAAGCTCCTGTTTATACGATTTCTTACTTAAAAAATTATTATTATAATAATCGTATTCTTCCTCTGAATTTCTTCCATTCAGTTTTCCCGTCTTCTTACAAAGATACATTTCAAACATTAATATTCCAAGACTGATCTTCCCTAATCTCTCTAATAAGGTATTTGCGTATGTATCTATAATAGAATCCGTCAAAAAAAGACTTGTTCCATTTTTTAATATGTCTATTCCGTAATTGATTAAAGGTATAAAAAAATTATCAAATGCCAATTTTTCTCCTTTGAATCCGGAATAGTTATAATTGATTGGTTTTTCAAATAATTCTATTTTTACCTTTTCCATTTCTGACATCACGTGATTGTTTTCACATACATAATTTTCAGAATTTAAAACTTTTACTAAATCAATACCATAACATTTCTCAGCAACTCTTAATGTATCTTCTCCTAAAATCTTTTTCCAATATTCAAATATATCTTTTTTATTTTCTGCTTCTGATGTTGTATAACTTCTTTCTGTAAAATATGATGCTCTCTCAGTATTCATGTTCTTAAACACCCCATTCTGCTTTCCATTTCAACTCACAATTCGTATCTGTACTGCACAAACTTCAATTAACGCTTACCCTCTTTATCAACACCTGTGTTTATTTCTTAGGGCAGCAAGGTTTCAGCAAAGTACCAAAATAGCATTCTGCTGTACTTGTACATAAAACTCCGCCGGAATTTCTGGTTTCACCAGCTCCTGCTACAAATTTGTTTAAATCTGCTTCCTGCAGCTCCATCATAACGTTACCAGCTGGATTGCTAAAGTTTTCTTCTCTTGTAATAGGATTTCTCATTTCACTCATAATTATTTCTCCTTTCATAAATCAATTTTGTACAGTACAGATACTAATTCTAAATTGAAATGGTTGAATTATTTTCTTCTGTTCCTTACATTTTAGATAATACACCTTTTATTTCTTGAAATTTTATTCATGTAATAAAATCGACTGTCTATGTAATTTTTGTTAGAATATTAATAGTTTTGTTTTTTCACATCTTCCATATAAAAATATTACTGTCTACCAACGTAACCGTTCAAAACAAAAATCTTTTCTACAATGTCAAAAGCGGATATGCGCTAAATCGCATATCCGCTCCAAATTCTTTCAAACCGCAAATAATATTTCCCTATATATTCTCTGCAACTCTCATAATATTCAATTATCCCACCATATTTTTCGATATTTGCTAGGTGTCCTCCCATACTTCTGCTGAAACGCCTGGTTAAACGTCCATTGGCTTTCAAATCCGAATTCAAGATAAATATCCATAATCCTTTTATCTGTATTTTCCAGCAGATTGGAATAATAATGATGTAATATTCATCACCAAAAATGATTATCAAATTTCAACAAAAAGATGTAAATAATATCAAATACACCGTCTACCTTTTACCTCAATTTTTTTAATCAATCTTATTTCCGCTTACCAACATTTTCTTTTTTTAAAATTTTAGAAGTTTTTACAAGTGCTTCTATTAAAGTTAAACCTGTCAGAATTACAGCAACCCCCATCATAAATAATGTCCATGCTTTGCCCTTATCAAAGGTTACCAAAATAGCTATCACAGCTACAGGCATGTTTATATATCCTAAACTTGTTGCCCATTGAATAAAAAAGTTCGGCCAAAACTTTTTCTCTTCTTCCACTTCATTCACTGTTTTCACTTTTTTGGCGAAATAAAGCATACAGACTATAGATACAGCTATCAGTATTATTTTCCATACACAATTAACTTTCGTTTCCTCTGGTGGAAAAAAGGTATCTATCATGATAACTGCTATTCCAATGATAAATGCTATTTCACTATACAATCCTGAATAAGCGGAATCTTTCATGTCATTTACTTTTTTCTCTAAAGCAGTAATTACAGATTGGTGATACTGTTTTGCACTTTTCTTATTTCTGTTCATGTAATAAATCCTCCATTAATAATAACATACTATTTCATCTCAATTATATCTCCCAAAAACTATAACTTTTTCAACCGATACCCCACATTGACCAACGTTTCGATAATATCATGTCCCATCTTTTTTCTTATCTTCCATATCACATATTCTACTGTTCTGTATGGTATTTGATTATCATGATAATTAATCCCCCATACAGAATGATAAATATTTGTCTTTGGCATTACCCAGTTCGGCTTCAGAGCCAAAAGATATAATACTTCAAACTCCCTAGGGGTCAAATCTATTTCCTTTCCTTCGTAGATAACCTGATAAGACATTGGATTTAACTGTAATTTCCCATTTCCCAACACTACATTATCCTTATACTCTGGAAAAACATACTTCATTTGTATGCCTCCTTGTAATTTTTAAATTTAACTATTTTCATTCTAGAAAAAATATTAAACCAAAAATCTTTGTCTAGCACTTCTTCAACTATTTTTTACTCAATTTCTATGTCCTCAGCTACCTTTTATATAATTTGAAGATGTTACCAGATTTTTTCATATTGGATATATCCGAAAAATATGCTTCAAACCATTTAGCAGCAATCTACATTCTATTACAATAATTTCATTCACTCCCATATCCTTCCTACTGTGAACGATTTTTCAAATTACAGGCAGTTTTATATTTACAGTGAAGATTCCTTCTTCATAATCTACTTGAATATCTCCACTTATTTGTGTTACTAACTTTCTAGTAGCATACAATCCAATACCACTGCTTTTCGTCCTTGCTTCATCTTTTGTGTAAAACAAATCAAATATAGAGTTTAATTCTTCATCACTAATGTAATCAGAAGGATTACTTATTCGTATATGACAGTGATCAGATTCCCCCCACATATAAAACATTATATCACCAGTACTATACTTTAAAGCATTATCTATTAAATTACACAAAATTCTAGTTAATATTTTCTCTTGAGCAAGTATCCAAATGTTTCCATGTGGCAGTCTAATATCTAATTGTTCTGAAGCACGTTTTGAATTTTGAATATATTCCTTTAACAAAGAAGTGACTACTTCTGTAATATTGATTGATTTCATATCAACTTCACTCTCTATTGCTTCACTCCAAAACAATAAATATAAATCATCTACTAATTTTTTTAAATAATCCGCCTTTTTTTCAATATGTTCTATATAGCTATTAACAGGTTCATTCACATTTTTTTCTAATCTAATTAACTGCAAGTAACCAATAATAACAGTTAATGGAGTACGTAAATCGTGTGATAAATTTGCCACCATCTTTTTAAAATTTTTATCCTGTTTTTTTAGCTGATGTTCTTTTCGTTCCTCTTCTTTAATTCGCTTGTTGATACTAAGTGCAAGGTTCTCAATATCTTTATCAAATACATTGACCGAGTAGATATACTCATTATGTTCTATCCATTCTATAATTTTTCTAATTTCCTTCTTCAGATGAAAAATGTATAATATGCCTAATAATATAAACACTCCTGTTATTAAAAAGACAACTAGCAAACTTCATATCTCCTTATAATATTAGAATCTCATCACATGTATTCAAGATTGCATTATCATGTGAAACAATGATAATTATTTTATGATTTTTAATTTGATCAATCAACTGTAAAAATTGTTTTTTTCCACTCTCATCCATAGCTGAGGTAGGCTCATCAAAAATCATTACCTGACCGTCTTGCACTACTTGGCGAATAATTGCAATTTTTTGCTTTTCTCCACCGGAAATATTACTTGACTTTTCATTAATTTGCAAATCCCAATTATCTCTTTTCAAAATACTATCACCAAAGCAATCAACGGCTCTCTGTATACATCTTACATCAAGCTTTCGATATAAAGCAATATTATTATATATTGTATCTGCTATTAAAGTCGGCTCCTGTTCTGTTACACTGATTACATGTTCTCTTATATAATCCATATCTAAATTTCTCATTTCTGTATCGTTCCATATTATATTCCCTTGATATTCATCTACATACATACCCATTAAAATTTTAATAAGTGTACTTTTTCCACATCCGTTTTCTCCTTTCAATCCATAAACTTTCCCCTTTTTTAAGTTTGTAGAAAAACTTTTTATGGTTTCTTTCTGATCATATGCAAAATTCAAATCCTGAATTCTAATTTGTTTGATTTCATTAAGTCTTATGCACCCCTTAGACTGTTCCTTAATTTCTAAAATAGATTTTATACGTTCAAAGGATACATAAGCCTCTTGGTATTCTTGACCGTATGCCACTATTTCTTTTCCATATTCCAAAATCATATTAAAATATACAGAAATCATATAGAAATATCCTATTTGCATATCTCCAGTAAGTATCTTTTTTCCTCCAATCCAAAGTAAAATGCATACAGATATTGCCCCTACAATCCCTTCAAGATTTGCAAATGCCTGGATAGTCGCTTGTTGTTTAAATATAGATCGATATAATTTTTGATATGATGCTACTAACCTATTTGAAAAAAATGAATCCATACTATGTATTTTTATAAACTCTATTTTTTCTAATTGTTCCTGCAGTCTGGAGAAGAAATTGGATTTCTCCTCTTTCATTCCATAACTGCAATTATAAATACGCTTTTTGAAGCCAATATATATAAAAAAATAAAGTGCTAATAAAAACATTGTAACTATAAAAGCAATCAAATCCATTTTCCAAATCATAAATAAGATTATACCCGCTGAAAAAACTGAAAATATCAATTCAGTCAAGGAGCTGATGAAAAAAATAAGTACATCATTCGCATCATTGTTTATCCTTTGAGATAAGTACGATAAATCAGCTCTGCCAATTACGAGTGGCGAAACTTTTTTTAAATGATTTACAATTTCGAAATTTAATGAAAATGCTGCATTAGTCTGTATCCTTATATAAAGTATTTTATTGACATAGCAGACAATTTCCTTACCAACATACAATAACAGTAATAAAAATATGAATTTTAACATTGCTGAATATGTTGTTTCCACATTAAACATATTAATAAATTGTCCCATAGCAGCCGGTATAAATGTATTTAACCCACACAGTATAATACCCAACAAAAAATATATCCCATATTCTATTTTATATTGAAAAACATATTTACTGCAAAATTTTATCATTCCAATTCTCCCTACTATTTCATTGAGCCATTTCTTTCATCAGCTCCAACATCTCTTCTGCATTCCATTTCACTGAAGAACAAATCTTATTTTTATAAGCAGCACACCCACCATAACATACTGGAAAAAATGAACAATCTTTACATTCTTGATCTTTTACGACATCATAGGAAAGCCACTCTACAAATTTATTTGTAAGTTTGATTCCTTTTTCCAAATTACCGATACTTCGTTCACTATATCCAATATCATTCCAACATTTATACAACGCTCCATCTGGAGCTATCACAAATGAATTTAAGCTAATTGCTCCACATACACCATAATTGCTCGGCTTAACACCTTGGTACATAAAGCCTCTCTTAATCCCTTCTTTATAAAACGCAATCTCTTCTTTTGCGTACTGTGGTCGTTCCATACATATATGATTATTACATACTCCATTAATATCATCTACTGGTGCTAAATAATAACCAACTCTACCTTTTAAACCATATCTTTCTAGCCAATCAAATATTTCTGTTGCTTCGTTTATATTTGTCTTGTCAACATTAATTCTTATCGAAATATTCAAAATATCCGCACATTCTCTTATATTGTCCAATATATGTTCGAAGGTAGGCTGATGATTATGGAGAATCCTTCTACTATCATGGGCTTGTTTTGAACCATCTAAAGTAACTTGAATATAGTGGATGTCCATGTCTTTTAATTTTTCAGCTACTCTTCTAGTCAATTTATAACCATTTGTGACCATATCAGCATTATATTTGCAACCAAGTGGCAAAACAGACTTTATCTTTTTGGTTAATTTTTCAATAGTTTCAATTGCCAATAATGGCTCCCCTCCATACCAAGATACCGTTAATTCATGTATATGCTGATATTTTTCTTTGAGCTGCGATGTTAATTGATCCTGAACAGTCTCAGACATAGTAATATATTCTCTCCCTTTTTCATAGCAATAGGGACAACAAAAATTACATGCCATAGTTGGGGCAATAGTTAATGTAAGATTTGAATCCGCAAACCTTTCTATTTTATTTCTTGTAAGCAATTCTGCAAATTCATCTTTGTCATCTTCAACTAGCATACCACCCTCTAATAATGCTGACTCTAAATCAGGCTTTGAACATTTTTTCCCTTCTTTCATTTCATAATATGTTTTTTCATAATCAGTATCTAATTCCAGTATTGCAGATGTGACCGTATTGTAAATCAAACAACTTTTATCTTCTTTTTTCTCTATATTGTATCTTGATAATTTCATTATTATATCCTCTTTTCTTAATCTCTTGTTTTCACAGTGTTCTTTGCAATAAGGAAAATGTGCCCAGCATATTGCTGAGCACATTTTCCTTTACTGACTACAAATATCTTTAGTAACGAATTACACATGTAGCCTTTTTAGATCCACAACCTTTATCATTGTAAACCCAGCAGATTCTTGTACTTTTGTCCTCGGATGCTTTGTTAATCCACTTCATTGCAATATCCTCCTGTAAAATATTTATTTATTTCAAAGTAGTAAGAGCTACTTGAAACACAAATTAAAGTTCTTGACGTTTCAATGCAAAATGCATTAAAACTATCCCCACCAAGCACGCACCCATACCATACATAATAGTTCCAACAACAATCCCATTTGTCATCCGATATCCACAAATATTATACATATAAGTGGTCGGGTTCATAACACAAAATGCTTTAAGAAGCACTGATTGATTTTGAAAATTTTCATATACCATAGGATAAGTAATCGCACCGGCAAAGAAATATACACATGATAAAGTTGCCACAATTCCTGTATTCTTTACTAAAACCGTAATCAAAACCGCCACAGCTTCCATTCCAATCATAGCTATCATATTTAAGGTAACCATTCCGATAAAAATCAAAAATTCCTCACCTTTATAATGAAAACCATACTTCCATGCTAATCCTAAGCCTAATGCAGTTTCCACAATATAATAGAGAATAAAAAAGTAAACATTTATCACCAGTAATTTACTTAAAAATAATTTTGTTCGATTTATCCCATATACGACAGAAGCTCTTATTGTTCCTTGATGAAATTCTGCAGATACCATTGTCGTAATATAGACAATTAATCCAATCCAAGAAAAAAAATTAATTGATAATGCAAATCTTGCGATTTCTGCAGCTTTTACATTATTCATGTCGTCTATGTAGCAAATCCAACCAATGCTATCTATATTTCTATAATCACCAAAAGTCATAAACAATGTATCATTTCCCACAACGAACGGTATAAAAAAAATAAATGCCATAAATACTAAAACCCACTTCGAGGCTCGCGAATATTTCATTTTATAGTACTCTGCTTTAAGCTGTCTCATTCGATTTCACCTCCGATAATAGATTTGTGTAATACTCTTCTAAGTCTTCTCCTTCATATCCTATTTTTTCTACACCAACTCCTCCATATACTAATTCTTTTGTTATATCAGAAATATTTTTATTATAACCAAATACCTTAATCACATTTCTTAAATAAACTTTTATTTGGCTTCCAGGATACTTCTCATCCAAAATACAACTAGCCTTTTCCACATTGTCTACTTCGATATGAACATGACGACGACATTTCTCATCTAATTCTTTATCTGTAATCTGTTGTAACATTTTTCCATGATGTATAAATCCATATACCGTTGCAAGTTGATGTAACTCTGGCAAAATATGACTGGATATAAGTATCGTTGTACCATCTTCTTCATTCATATTCTTTAAGACTTCTCGCACATATTTAATTTTGGTTGGATCTAAACCGTTTATTGGTTCATCTAAAATTAGCAACTGTGGGCGACCAAGCAATGCAATTGCAATACCTAATCGCTGTTTCATCCCTAAAGAAAAAGCCTTCACTCTTTTATTTCCAGTGTCCTTTAAATCCATTATTTCAAGAACTTCATCAATACTACTTTTTCCTGGAATTCCTCGCTGAGTACGCTGGATTTCCAAATTTTGGCGTGCTGTCATGTCCATATACAAAGCTGGATTTTCAATTAAACATCCTATCTTATTTCTTTCATCTTCAAGATTTTTTTTACCAAATAAACTTATCTCACCTGAAGTCGGCTTTGTTAGTCCTGTAATAACTTTCATCAAGCTACTTTTTCCTGCACCATTTTCTCCAACCAGTCCATATATCTCGCCCGCTTGTATCGTAAGATTTACCTGATTAAGTACCATATTTTTTCCGTATGCTTTACAAATATCTTTTGCTTCCAATATTTTTTCGGGTTCTTTCATTCTAATCACTTCCCTCGTTTCTTAAATCCTATAATGATAATGATAATATCTAATTCTAACATTTCTCTTAAATCAGTTCTTAAATTTCCATAAAATTATAAATTTATCTTTATATTTTCCCACTCGCCTATGAAATCTTCAAATTATTTAAAACAGTAACTTGTACAAAATTACAAATCATGTTAGTATTTTTACCATACCTATTACCAAAGGAGTTTATTATGATTGATATATTATTAGTAGAAGATGATAAAGAAATTTGCTTTATTCTTACAGAACTATTAAAAAGAAACCATTACAATGTTTCAGCATATCACAATGGGATAGAAGCAATTGAAGCTCTTTCCTCTAAAAAATATGATTTAATGTTATTAGACTTGATGCTTCCCGATTTGCCTGGTGAAAAAATACTATTTCACCTTAAAAAACATAACAATTCTATTCCAGTTATTGTTATATCTGCCAAAAATCAGCCTGAGATTCGTATAAACCTTCTCCGATCCGGTGCAGATGATTATATAACTAAACCTTTTTATCATGAAGAAGTTCTTGCACGAATAGAAAGTGTTTTGCGCCGTTGCAGCGAAAGTTCCCAAACGGAATATTCCTTTAAAGATATTCGCATAAATGTGGATGATCACAAAGTACTTGTAAATAACACAGAGCTTTCTCTGACTACTACCGAATATAACCTCTTGCAGCTACTAATCAAACATCCAAAACAGACTTTTACAAAGGAATCTTTATATCAACTTATTTGGGGAAAAGATTATATTTCAGATGATAATACTCTCAATGTCCATATAAGCAAACTAAGAAAAAAGCTAGAGCATATAGGAAACCAAGCCCCTTATATTGATACTGTATGGGGAATAGGTTATAAATTACACCATTAGAATAAATTCACGCAAAAAATACCATTACAAAGATTAATCTGTAACGGTATTTTTTGCTCTATTTAGCTTTCTGAATATTACTGTGAATATTCCAACATTAAGAAACTAACATTCCGGATATAGAAATTGCTTTTCCATAAGTGCTGCTTTTTATAGCGTATCTTTTTTGTGTCATAAATATGACCTCCAAACTGAGCAATTTTATCTCACATCAGTTTGAAGTTTTACACAAACTTTGGGATACTACTGACCAGTTTTCTTTATCATCATTTGACAGATTTACAAAACACTATACAATATATATTTCATACTCTTTAGCTAATAATTTTCTGCACCTATGATGCCATTTGTATATTAATTGTATTTATAATTAATACTTAGTTAGTAAAATGTTTTATATAGCTTTGCATCCTAAAGTACTCAATTTCACTGAACAAATGCTCTACTGGTATTTCACTAAAAATGTATTTTAATAAATTACACAATGTTTTTTTTTCCGCATCAGATAGTTCGTTTAGTCCTAATAGTTCTCTAAAATATTTATTTTCATCAACTAGCATTCTAACATATACGTTATAAATGATATTATTCAATTTCTTTTTCTCATTGTCTCTAAGATTATTGATCAGCTCATTATATTTTACATCTTCAGAATCAAATCCTTTATTTTCAAGAAACTGATCCAATTCAAATCTATACTCTCTTTTATTAGACGGTAATTCAACAGGCTGAAATCCAGCTTTTTCAGGAAAAGGAAAAAATCTACACATTGCACTTCTAAGTTCTATATGTGGATAAATTTTTGACACATATTTTAATAGTAATGTTGCTACTCCAATCCCTCGATATTGCGGATGTACAATTATCCTTGTAACAATTCTTAATCTATTATTAATATCCTCAAAGAATCTTTCGCAATTCCACTCTAAAGGATATGGTGTCGCCATAACTATTACGGCAATAGTATTTCCGTTATCGGTTACAATAAATATTTGAGCATCTGTGCTTCTTAGTGTTTCCTCGATGTTTTCTTCTCCTAAATAATGATATTTACTCAAATTATTATAATCTTCAAACGTGCCTCTTCTTATTTCAAACTTATTCAAAATATTATCCTTTAAATTTGTATTACATATTAGTGTTTTTTTTCTATATAATCCACACTTTTCAATTTCTACTAGATTATCTGGTAATAAATAATCTGTCAAATCCGAATGGCATGTCGCAAAAATAGCATTAATCTTCTTTTTTCTCAACCATTTTTGTATATTATATGCAATTATTCTTGCAGTTTTTCTATCTACATTACTTAAAAATTCATCGAAATAAATATATCTACTCCCAGACTCTAACAATTTTGCTATTTTAAATCTCATTTTTTGTCCTTCAGACAAATTGTTATATGAAGTAATATAGATAAATGCTTCACTTAACCCTACAGCCCCTAAATATTCAAACGCTTCTTCTATTGTATTCCCAATTAAATTAATAACAGGTTGTGTACCATCCTCTGGTTCATCAAATGTTTTATAGTGATGATAGGTATTGATATATTGTCTCAGAAAAACTGATTTCCCACTTCCACTATAACCATTAATTAGCGTTATTCCCTCTAATTCTTCTGGTAAGACATATTCGTTTAAGACAATTTTATCCTGGATTCCAAATATTTTTTTTATCAAGTCTACACGTTCTAACATTTTCTATTTCTTCCTTATCTCTAAATATTCTATCACTTCCACATATTTTATTTTATCTTCAATCCCTTATACGATGCCTGTCCATTTTGAATATAAAATCCCTCTATATTTGAAGATATAAATTGATAACTATTCAATTCAAACAAAAAAAATACTTCTCTTGAATTCTCAAGTATATTTAAACATTTTTGATTTTCTGGTTCTAAAGAATCTAGTGAATTAATCATTTCCAATTCTTCAATATATTCATCTACGTTTTCTTCATTAACACAAGGAAGTAAAGTAAGTAATCTAGGTAAAAGAGAATAACATTCAAAACTTATAATATCTAATAACATATCATTATCTTCTAAAGTTATTTCATTTCTTGTAATTGTTTCATACAACACTTTCTCTTTTTCAACAAAAAAGAATTCCTGTAAATAACCTTCTAAAATTTCAGCAACCTTTTCATTCGGATAAAACTCAGTATATAATATTCTAACTTTTTTATTTGTGTGTATTTTAACTTCTGTTTTACATACTTCCCTTAATCTCGCTCTAAATAACGGATTTTTAATGTTTCCAATTTTCCAGAATTCATAATTATTATTCTTCTCAGAGGCTAAATATATATGATTATTAAGAATGGTTTTAACCTGATCTACTGTCTCTTTATCCATATTAAACCTTAAAATAAAAAATAAGTTAGAATTGTTGTTTATCACTAAGTCCTTATTATTTTCTAAGTCACTTATCATTTCGTGTGGAAATTGCGTATTTCCTGTAATATGACATTTCCCTTCAAAAAAATTTTTTATAGTTTGTTTATAATCATAATTTTCCTTAAATACTATTTTTCTAATTATATTCTTCTTTTTATAGCAATAATATTTATTTCTAATTAATACAATACTATCAGTAGTAATGTTCTGTACCACATAAGGTCCATTATACACATCTTTCTGCTTAAAAGGTGCGGTGTATATACTACTTAACAGTTCTTCAAAAAAAGGAACTGGAGATTCTAATTCAAATACAATTGTAAACTCATTTATTGATTTAACACCTATCTCATCTGCCATAATTTCATCATCTATACACTCATCCCAGTTTTTTATATAGCATAAAAATTTATATAACGGATGTTCTCTTCCTTGCTTCAACAAAAGCAAAAAGCGCTGAACATAATGCTGAGCTTTAACACAGCTTCCATCATTCCATCTTTTTTCAGCATTTAATTGTATTGTTAACTTAGTTCTTTCATCATTCCATGCATATTTCATCCCATTAAAAAATAATTGTCCATCTTCTTTGACAGTAAATAAAGTCTCATAAAGAGCTCTTAGTATAATTGTAGAATTATAATCAATCGGTTCTATAAGTGACAAGTGAGATGGAATTATATCCATCTCATAATAAAGTGTCTGCATTTATATTTATTCCTCCACAATCTCATCTATCTGGCGTGTCAAACAATTAAAATATACTCGCCGATTAAAACATTGTATTAAATCCACTTGCTCACCGGCTAAATATAATAGAATATCCAAAGCTGCCATTGATGAAATAATAGTATTTATTATTCCCAATGAGACCTCAGTCGGCGTTGCTATTATTTGCTCTGTCAAATTTTGAAATTCATCAATATTCCTTTTCTTCGGTATACTTCCTATTTTCATTGGTCCCCAGTATCCGCTATTTCTTCCTACGCCGACACTAATAACCGGTATATTAAATTTAGCACATGTACCATACACCATATCTTCAATATTTGCTGGATAATCCGCAGCATTAATCACAATATCTATATCATTATTAGAGATAATTTTTTCTAGATCTTCTTCCTTTTCCACTTTTTGCTTTAGACATTTAATTTCTGAATTTAAAAGTCTGTCAGTAATATACTCTTTAGCACACAGAACTTTAGATTTTCCGATATCTCTATTTTTAAAAATAAATTGTCGATTAAAATTGCTTTTTTCAACTACATCATAGTCAATTAAAATATATTTTTTTACCCCACATCCAACTAGATTTTCGATTATAGAAATACCAACTCCACCAACACCTAAAATACATACTGTGCTATTTACTATATTTTTATATGCTAAAATAGGATTTTCAAATTTTGATTCTAAGTAATAATATTGCTTATAATTATAGTTATCTATTTTTTTAGCATCTAAATATGATAAATAATTATTGTAAGTCCTCAAAAAGCCATTTTCTTCTAAACTTTTTAAAAATTCATCACACATAATTTCATCATAATTAAATTTTTTCAAAAATTCCTTTCTCTCTATACCTTTTTGCAATGCTAAAAAATACTCTATTTTTACATCCTCTGTTATCTTTATAGCGTAGACATCATCATCTACCAAATAAATAAATCCCTCTTTTTCTAACACATTTGTGACATTAATCAATTTATAAAACATATTTATCTACTCCCTTCGCTAATTGTTTTTACAGCGTCGTCTTTCTCTTTAAAGTAAAAAAGCAAATAGCACAGCATTATTAAATATGAAAGAATTCCTGCTGCAACTATAAACATCATATATCGTTCTCCAATAAGTGAAATAATAAAAAATATTAGCGCCATTATCAAGGACGACATAGAATTAAATACAGATATTAGCGATGAACGAATTAAAGTATTAATCATTACATTCATTTTATCCATTAACACTGTTGCAAAAAAATTTCCTATTATGGATAGCATTAATACAGACACAACTAGAACAAGTTTTTTATTTAAAAGAAGCATTGTGAAAAAAAATATTGAAACAACATCTGCAATTATTAATCCTCTTTTTTCTTTCATCCAGCCTTTTAATTTATCCATATTAAACAATAATAATGCTGATAACGTTGCTTCTACTGCAAAAATAATGGATATTGCCGAAACACTAAATCCTATTTTTTGAAATTCATCCTGTGCCAAAATATATAATGCCGAAATAACTCCTTCATTAATTCCTAATGTCAATAAAAGTATTAGTATTTCTTTATGCCGTATTTCATATTTCAAAGCTTGTATATATTCCAAAAATACTATTTTTCTTCCATCTTTTGAGGGATTCAAATCCGCTCTTGAAATTTGTTTCACAAAAAATATGGCTGTTATTTGTCCAAACACGCAAAGTGTAAGCAAAATGCCCCATCCCAATCTCTGAACGAATCCTCCTACTAACATAGATAGGCCAATAATAATAATTGAAATAGCGGAAAATTTCCCCAAATAATCTGCAGTATTCTTATTATTTTTATCCTCCAACAAAATATCATATAATAACGCTTCATCCGTACCTGAAATGAAAGTACTTCCTACACCAAATATTAATGCAGATATATAAATAAAGGCAAAATTGTTACTAAATATCAGTATCAAATAGTATAAAATTATAAACCCTTTCCCTATTAGCAATGATCTTTTTTTGCCTATAATATCAGCTAAAAAGCCAGTGGGAATTTCGCCTAAAAACATTCCTAAATTTAACAACGATTGCCATACAGCTATTTCATCAATAGTCAACCCTTTATTTAAGAGACATAAAACAAAAATTCCCCGTTCTAGGCAAATATTTCCAAAAATGTTGAATAACAGTAATCTTTTATAATCCTTTTTGTTTTTTATTGAATCCATATTTCTTTATCTCCTCTTTGCACACGCCTAAACCATCTTATCCACATATTATCATATTCTAGATAAACACCTAGTTCTGCATATTTTTCTAAAACAACCTTATCTTCAAATGGTATATCCTTTTTATATACATATTCCAAATTCAAATCAATATATCTTAGTTCTGGCATAGTGTCTATAAATATTGATAAATAGTTCCCCTCTAAATCTTTCTTTTTCAAAAAATACGATTTTGGTCTTTTAAAGGATATCCACATATCTGGTATTTCTTCTTTTCCATTTTCTATAAATAATTTGTGTTCCATGCACCATCTAAGAAATAAAAGTGTATAGGCCGAATTATTAGTGTTATAATCAAATTTTTCATATAGAACTACCTTTTTACAATCATTCTTTTTCAGTTGTGTATATAAATAAGATAATTCATTTTTATTTTGTACAGCCCTTAAAAGGTATAAACTTTTTCCGATTGGGTTCATTTTCTTTAACAACATCAAATTTTGCATAATTTTTCTTTTATCTCCTTCGATTTTACTTTCTGATATATTTGTTGATATTCAGGTTTGTATGGTAAAACCAGAGAAATATATTTATCATCCTCAACGTAGCAAAAATTTTTATCTACAAGCTCTTCTATAAATTCTAATCCTTTTATTGCATTTTCATTAAGTTCTTTTTGACAGAATTGTTTGATTTCATCAAAGCTTTTCCATTCATCAATAAACTCTAACAACAGTATTTTCCACGAGTGAGCATAAAAAAAATATTCTGCCTTGTCATATCTTGTATCAAATATGTATAATCCCTCATCAACAATTTCAAAATATAAAACGCATTCTTCATGTTTAGATAACCATTTCTCTGCAACCTGTTTTAACTCATTTTCAAATTTTTCTCCCACTCCCGTTTTTTCATACTCAAAAATATAAGCTATATTATTAATTTTCTCCTCCTCAATCCCATATAAATATTTATAAAATCCTTTCGCCTCAGTTTTTCTTAATTGCTTTGTCACATAATAAGGACTATATCTTTCTAAGAAAATTCTACCTGCCGACACTGGTGGCGAAAAATGAAAGAATCTGTTGTAGGCATGAATATTGTAAAATTCTTCTTTTTCATCTGGAAATCCAATTAAAATATTCCATTGAACAAGCAAATCATATTTTTCAGCTATTTTTAACGTCTGGATATTATCTATCCCCTCTAATCCTTTTCCCATTATCTTTAATATTTTTGTTTCAAGGCTTTCAATACCCGGCTGTACCATCAATACATGTGCTTTCGATAATTGTTCCGCACGTTTATTATTTAGATTTGACCTGATTTCATAAAACAGATAAAAATCTTCTTTAATTTCACTTACTTCCTGCAACATATACTTATAGTAGTTTTCAGGTATTATGTTATCCACCAAAACAAACGCTCCACATTGTGGGTAGTCTTCCAAATACTCCTGAATTGCTGCCTTTAGATTACATTTTTTTCTTGAACGAAAACTAATTCTTTCCGGATTTAATCCACAAAACTTACATTGACTTCTAGCTCCCCACCAACAGCCTCTAGATGTTTCTAATAAAATCTGAGGATTCACATAATCTCCCACATTTAAAGAACTAATTTGCGAAAAATATTGTTCATATTTAGGAATCGGTACATCATCCATTTTACTTAACACTTCCACAACATTACTGTTTATGGTTTCTTCATTTCTATACGTTAATCCTGGAACAGTTTTCAATATATCTTTTGTTCCTTCTAGCACTGCCTTTATTAACATTGGTAAACTATATTCGCCTTCTCCACTAAGTATATAATCTATGAACTTAAAAGATTTAATTAGTTGTTTTCCCTGTTCTCCATCACAATTAGATCCGCCAAAAATAATTTTTACACTTGAGTTCTTTTCCTTCAAATATTTTGCAAGAGACAAGGAAGCTAAATTTTGATTTAAAGTGGTACTAAATGCAACAATTTCATATCCTTGTAAAAGAAGGTTTTGACCTAGCTTCTCAATAAAAGAAGTCGCAAGTGTACGTAATTTTAAAATATCTTTTTTTAAAATATTAAAATCAATGTTATCCCCCAATACTTCTATAAAACTTGTATTATCGATTAGATAATCTAAATATTCTTCTTCTGTATTATTTTTATTTATTTTTTCAGAAAAAATCCAATCTCCTAGCCCAATATATCCATATTTTAAACAGATATTTCTCATAAACAAAAAAATATCGTCTTGATTTTCTGAATAGTTTTCCAGTACATATTCTCCCCACAATAAATATCCATGAATTATATCTGTATCAATCTTATGCTGCTTTAATATTTCTTGTAAAATTTCACATTGTATAGATGGAAAACTCATTTCGTACCATGGCATACAAACTAATGCAATTTTTTTCATACCAAATTTCCTTTCAGCAGGTATATCTATATAATATTTTATTCGATTATAAAATATATGTATCTTAGTAACTCAATAATATGTGCTTATTCTTTTTGTTCTTGTATTTTTCTATAAAAATAGCCCTTATTCATTTTTGAGATGATAAGGGCTATTTCGGTTAATATCCTTTCACACTAACAACGATGAATAACATTTAAACCGCCATTTGTTTTTACTTTTTTAATTTTCATGTTAGCCCCTCCTTTCCTGGTTAAATCTATAATATTCATTTTGAGCAACAACATTTGCTATTGCCATTTATATATTAATCCGTTTAGGCAAAAAAGCCATAACGTATTCGGTTAAATACAAAATAAACGAATACGTTATGGTTTTTTCCATTTTTTTCTATAGAATACTAGGAAAGAAACTACTTAATGTGAAAGGACAATATTTATGAAATTTTTCAGAATCAAAAAAACACTAATAACCTGTATTCTTCTAGCTTGCCTTACGTCTACAACGTATACTTCCACCTATTCTACTAATTCTTTCTCGGCAAACACTTCCAAAAATTCCAAAGGTGACATACCTGAATTTATTCATGATCTGGAGAATCCTTATTAATAAAGCTATTATATCTTGTTTTTATTATTTCTAAGTTCCTTTTATTTTCAGGATAAACTTGGCAAAGCTGGTATGCTATCCATACATACAGTTTTGCCATTTTTTGCTGTTCACCATCCCCATACATTTGCAAACTACACCCAATATTATAGTAGAAATTATACAAATAATTCATCTGATTTTTCATCATGCCTCTTCGTATTGCCTTTAAACAAAGTTCTACACTTTTTTTATATTCACCCATTGCCCCCAGAACATTTGAATATCCCAAATATATCAAATATATCGGTTTACAGTCATTTATCATATCCTTACGTTCAAAATATTGTAATAACCTTTCATAATAAAGGCATGCTTTTCCGTACTGTCCTAATATTTTATAAAAAATAGCAATATCATGTAAGATCCAAATTTCTGTTTCACGATAAATTCGATTTATAGGAAATTCTTCTGTTTGAAAACGTCCACATGTATATCCCCATGCCTCCTTTAACGCTTCAATCACCAAATTTTCATCTATTTTTTCTAATTCATATTGTACAATTGTTTCTATCCACTTCAAATATTGTTTATTCTCAGGATAATCTACATTAAAACTTTCATTTTTTACAAGTCCATTTTTAATTTTTTCTGCATTTTTCCAATCGTGTTGTTCAACAGCTTTTTTTAGTTGTTCAATCTCTGATTCCACATCTAAAAGTCCCGTCTCTAATGGCCACAGAAAAACTCTTCCTTGCTCTCCCATTTTTTCCATTAAACACAGAAATTTTTCGTCTGTAGGATCAATTTTACCACTTTCATATCTGGCAAGAGTTACTGGATCACAAATAAATTCCGAAAGTTCCTCTTGTGTCATCCCTAATGCCTTTCTCGTATACTTTATAATTGCTGATTTGCTGTACTCTCCCATAAATCCAATCCTTCTTTTGTCAATTCTCCATTTTTATTCATAGTAATCAATTTTAACATTTGAATAAATTGTTCATTGATTTTCTCTTGAGTTTTTAATCTAAAACACAATGTTTTCTTTAAGTTTAGTATTTCATATAATCCCTTAAATTGATAACTTTCAAGCAGTACTTTTTCCGCCTGCTTCACATATTCATAGCTTTTACCTAAATTATTAAAATCAAATTCATACTGTGCCAAACAATATAGTATATAAGGATAATATTCTTTCCATTTATCTTGACTTGTCTGCCTTTGTTCCATATATTCCTTCAGCATCCTAAAATAGACAGATGCCTCTTTCTTATTTCCTTTTAAATATTGAATTTTTCCAAGTAAATAAAACAACTCTATTTCAATATTTGTCAGCATAATATCTTTTTGTTTCCCTATATTTATTTCATTAGATTTTGTATATTCTAAAGCTTTTTTTAATTTTGCGATTGCCTCATTGTATTTTTTCTCTTTTTCTAATAAGCTTCCTTTTTTCAGTAAAAGATACTGCCAATGTAATTTATCCTTTGCTTGAACATGGCTTTCGTACTCTTTCAGAGCATTCCAAGCTTCTTCTCTATTTTCTTCATACATTAGTTTTTCAATTTGTTCTCTTTTCACACTATAATAAAATTCTTGATCTGATGTAACAAATTCATATCGGAATGGATTTAAACCTAACCTTTCCAAAAGAGCGTCCAACAAAAATTTGTCTGGAACCCTTTCATCCATTTCATATCTAGACAATGCCATAACACTACACAGACCCCTGCATACCTCTTTTTTTGAAAATTGTTGTTTTTCTCGATTCTCCTGAATTATTCTCCCTAATGTAATTTTTCTCATCTTTTCAACCCTTGCAATAATTATAGAATTTTACCATAATATATTTTAACAATTTATTCTGTTCGTATGGTAAATATAACTTCCTTTGCGATAAGATAATATCGCAAAGGAAGTTATATGTTTATCATGATATAATACACTCAAAATCAACTAAGTATAGTATATCATCACTTATAACGGCATTTTTCCTTTATTTTATTCAGCTTTTTTCTTCGCTACCGGATTTCAAATATGCAAGCACATCTTCTACGGTCTTTCCAGAATTAATTAGTGCCTTAAATACCTCATCTTTCTGTTTATCTTCAATCTTCTTCCTAAGTTCTTTTGCTTTCAATCGCAGGTCTTTTAATTCTGCCTCTGTTGTTTTAATCTCCTGTTCTGTCTTCATAAGCATTTCTTCAAGAGAAATATTTTCTACTTTTTTACGTCTTGGCATACTGTTTCCTCCCATGCTGATATTTTCTTCATTCTACCATTATTGTTCCAAAAATACCAGTCTTTTTATGAATAGCTCCTATCTCCCTCTTCGTTGCTGTTTCTGGCTTTTGGCATATTCCATCTTTTTATTGTATTCGTCCATGATTGCACTTTCCAGATCTGCCTTAAATTCTGCACTAACTGCATGGGCAATGTCCTCCCGTTCTCCTTTTGCAGAATTTTTCTGAGGCATACCTACAAAAGTTTTTCCGTTCCATGCCTGGATCACATGAAGCTGCTGGATTGCCAATACGTCCTGCAGACGAATGGCTACATCTGCCTTAAATGTATCGCTTCCCTGTACCGGATTTACACTCAGATTGTAATACAGCTCTTCCTCTCCCCAACTGCCCTTGCAGTCTGTTTTCGTTTCTGTCATGTTTTCATAGGCTTCCCTTACGGTATCCAACACTTCCTTTTGAAATTCCTTATCGGTAAACCGGAAAAAAGGAACATACTCCCCTGTTTCATAATCTCTGTAACGGGGCATATCGAGATACAGATTTCCTTTCGAGGACTCTTTAATTGCAAGGCTTTTCACGCAGAAGGCCTCATCAAAGGTAATGGTAGCAAATCCTTTCAGGTTATTGATTTTTCCTTCTTCCTGTTTCAATTCCGGTTTATATACTCTGATATTATATTCCATATTGTGATCTCCTTTTCTACTCTATTTTTCGTTACCGAACTGCTGTCTGGCATGGAAGATTTTTAGTTTCCTCCTGCACTTCCACACACTCCTCCTGGTCCTTGATTTCCAGTTCTGCATCAATCTCCATCTGCCGGGTAATATTCTCTTTTAAAAGCTCCTCATACGGGAAGGGCTTTTCATATTCCTGCTTTGCATTTTTTATCTCATTTTCGCAGGTCTTAATTTCTTTTTGAACATCTTCTACTGCTTTATCAAGGGCATTCAAGCGGTTTTCCATACGGACCATATTGCCGGAGTCACTGCTTTTTAACTCCACACTATATTCCTTCTCTCCCTGAAGGAACAATACCGGCTCCATCATATCCTTTTGGACAAATACCTGAAATCCCTTATACATACCGACTTCGTGCCTGGTAAAAGCTGTCACACCTTCTATAATCCCACGCAGGACTTCCCCTGCTTCTTTATGCTTCTCATAGACTTTTCCCTGCAGCGTGATTGCAAACTCCGGCTGTACTTCCATAGCTTGGTTCCTACGGTCCAAATCCTTTTGAAGCGATTGCAGTTCTTTCTCCAGACTTTGTATCCTTTTCGGGTACTGGAACGTAACCGCATCCTGCAAGGCAAACCGTTTCCCTTCATGTGCAGTTTTCAGGATTCTCAGACGTGCCACTTCATTATCTACTTGTATTTTTTCCATAATCAGGGGATTTTCGGAAGCTACCGCTTTAATCTCTGCAAAGTTTAATACGGTTTCATCTATATCCTCACAGATCCTTGCCAGTTCCCGGCTGGTAAATACCTGGCTGATAAACCGCTGTTTTGTTTCTACAATGCCCCATAAATAAGCATCAAAAGAACCCTTTGTTACATAGCGGTAAATATTGACTTCCTCATTTTCATTCCCCTGACGGATAATACGCCCTTCCCGCTGTTCAATATCAGAGGGTTTCCAGGGGCAGTCGATATGATGTGCCGCCACCATTCTGGTCTGGATATTGGTTCCTACTCCCAGTTTTTCGGTACTTCCTATAATAATCCGTTTCCTTCCGGCTCTGACATCGGAAAACATACGGTCCCTCTGTTCATCTGTTTTTGCATCATGGATAAAGCAGATTTCTTCCTCTGGAACACCTCTGGTAATCAGTTCCTGTTTTAAATAATCATAGACAGTAAACGCTTTTCCAGGTCCAGGTGTCCCAATATCCGAAAAAACAATCTGGGTTCCTTTCTGTTCCTGGGACTGTACATATTCCTGGTAAATGTTTTCTACTGCTTTATTCAGTTTGGAATCCGAATCTACCGGAGCATAACTGTCCAAAAGCCGGGGATCTGTACCCAAAAGTCTTGCTTCCCCGGTAATGCGGAGCATATTGTCGTCCTTTGGATCTACCACACCTCTATGGATTGCTTCTGCCCTTTCCACCATTTCCTGCATACGTTCTTTGACATAATCAGAGGCTTCCGATACTACAACCTTATATTTTCCGTCCTTTAATTCTGGCCGCTTAATATCTAGCATATCAGGCAGAATGATGTCTGCTACTTCTTTAAACAGGTGTATCAGTTCCGGCAGATTGATAAACTTATTAAACCTGGTCCGCATCCGGTAACCAGTACCTTCCGGTGCCAGTTCCAAAGAGCTGGTAACTTCCCCAAACACAGAAGCCCATGCGTCAAAATGGTAAATCCCCTTTTCGTGAAGCCGCCTTTCCTGTAGATATAACTGCATCACATAAAGTTCCACCATTGAGTTTGACAGAGGGGTTCCTGTTGCCATAATGACGCCCCTTCCCTGATTTTTTTCGTTAATATACTGGATTTTCATACGCATATCCATAGCCCTCTGGGAACCTCTGGAACCCAGTCCCGCAACATTGTTCATTTTTGTAAAAACTTCCAAATTTTTGAACAGGTGCGCTTCGTCTACAAATAAGGCATCTACGCCTGTTTCTTCAAAGTACATCACATCATCTTTGATTTCTTCATTGTTCAGTTCTTCGATTTTCTGCAACAGTTTTTTCTTTCTGCTTTCCATCTGCTTTATGGACCAGTTCTTTCCCGCTTCTTCCCTTGCCTGGTTAATGGCTTCTACCAGTTGCTCTGCCTGTTCTTCTATCATGGCTCTTTGCCGGTCAGGGGAAATGGCAATTCTCTGGAACTGCGTATGTCCGATAATAATACAGTCATAATCCCCTGTTGCCATTCTGGCAATCATGCGCCTGCGGTTTTCCTTTTGAAAATCTTCTTTTCTGGTAATCAGGATTTTCGCATCTGGGTAGGCCCGCAAAAATTCTGCCCCCATCTGGAAGGTCAGGTGGTTGGGAACCGTAAGAAGGGGTTTCGTTGCCAGCCCCAGCCTCCTCATCTCCATACAGATACAGATCATTTCCAGAGATTTACCAGCGCCTACCGTATGGGCAAGCAAGGTGTTCCCTCCACACAGCAATGCCCTTGCTACAGCATTTTTCTGATAAGGACGCAGTTTTAACAGAGGGTTCAGTCCCGGCAGTTTTAAATAAGAGCCATCATAGCTTCGTTGTCTGTCGCAGTTAAAGGTTTCATTGTAAAAATCCACATATTTTTTTCTGCGCTCTGGTTCCTTAAAAATCCAGTCCCGGAAGGCTGCTTTTATCTGTTCCGCCTTATCCCTGGCAAGCATGGTTTCCTTCCGATTGATCACATAACGTATTTTTTCCCCTTCCTGCACCCGATCCCTTATGGTCACAATCCGGCTGTTTAACAGTTCCTCTATAATGCTGATTGCATCCATAAATCTTGTGCCATAGGTTTCCCTGATACGAATGGTTCCTCCAAAAAAATTTCCCCTGTCAATATGGTAAGACATATCTGCATCTAAGCGCTCAATCTTGAGGGCATGGCCACTATGAGTGCAATAGTTTCTCTGGTTGTTCTCCGGGATTTCCAAAAGCTCATAGATAAACTGTTCGTAATCCTCATTTTCAATCCAGGTTGTTCCCAGTTTTACACTGATCTCAGGCGCTGTCAGTTCTTTTGGCTGTACCTTTTCCAGTGCTTCCACGTTGTCCACAAACAAGGGATTGTTCTGCGCATAAATCCTGGCAGTACGGAGCTTCTGCCGCACATTTCCGCTTAAATACTCATCTGCGGTTTCCCACCCTGCATTGGGATCTTCTTCCTTTGCCAGTACCGGGTTCTGGTAGATTAACCCTTGTAATTCCTGGAGCATTTCTTTCCTGTTTCCTGGATAAAGGGAGAGCATATAGGGAATATCCACCCGGTTATATTCTGACAGACTGATATGCAGTGCTTCCTGGGCATTCTCCACTTTGTCTATCACATCTCTGGGGCGTATGGTCCTTTTGTAAAAAATATCGGCTTTGGTTACATTTTTGTCCTCATCAACTACTTCCAGGGAAGAAAGCAGGGGATAATCATTGTCCTGCCGGAACGCCATTTTATTTGTCCGGTCACAGAAATATCCATGCGTTTTCACAAAGGCATCATATAAACGGTTTAACTGTTCCTGTGCCTTTTTCAGTTCCTGGTCGGAACAATTTTCCTGCTGTATCTGTAAAATTTCACGCACCAGAAGGCGGATTTTATGCATGGCACGTATCCGGCGCTTCACACTTTCCTTTGCCTGGCTCCGGTATAAAGACTCTCCTTCCCGGTAATATACTTCGTCCTGTATCACCGTAAATGTATAATTGGGTATCTTAGGAGAAGCGGCTAAGATGTCCTGCTCTTCCTCCTTTTTTTCTGCTATGCTTTCTTCATAACAGTTTTTAGGAAGTTCTCCAACTGCGTCCAAAATTCCTTTTTCCAGGTCAAAGTCTTCCGCTTCATTGACCAGGGCTGTATATTTGGAATCTTTCCCGAAAAACTGTTCAAACCAGACCATTTTCCCAAGCATCATTTCCGGGTGTTCCAGATAATACTCATTCACCGGCACCATATCTTCCGTAAGCCCTGTATAAGTCCAGATCGGCTCCCCAATCGAAGGCTCTGCTTTTTTCTGAAAAAACAAAAGGTCACTGGTAACTGCGGTATTGGCGCTCTTTCCAAAAGAATCTGCCGGAAGCCGGACTGCCCCTAAAAGGTCTGCCTGTTCTGCCAGATTTTTTCTCACAGTGCTGTCATTTTTATCCAACGTCCCTTTTGAAGTTACCACTGCCAAAATGCCTCCTGGCCGAAGGAGATCTATGCTTTTCCGGATAAAATAATCATGGACTTTCAGCTTCATCTTTTTATATCGGGGATCATACAAGCGGAAATCCCCAAAAGGCACATTTCCCACAATTACATCAAAGCTGTTATCCTCAAATTCTGTTTTTTCAAATCCTTTAATCTGGATACTGGCTGAAGGGTGGAGCTTTTGTGCAATCCTTCCGCTTATGGCATCAATCTCCACGCCATAAAGCTGGGATTTTTGCATATTTTTTGGAAGACCATGAAAAAAGTTTCCAATCCCCATAGCCGGTTCCAGAATTTTTCCTTTCTGGAATCCAAACTGCTCCAGAGCTTTATAAACACCCCGCACGACTTCCGGCGGCGTATAAAAAGAACTGTTGACACTGGCTCTTGCCTGGGCGTATTCTTCTGCGGTCAACAGTTCCTTCAATTCCTGATATTCTTTTTTCCACTCCGGGCGTTTACTGTTAAAAGCATTTGGCAGCCCGCCCCACCCTACATACCCCGCAAGAATTTCCTGTTCTTCTTTTGTAGCATTTCTCTCTTCCTGCTCCAGTGTTTTTAAGATACGGATCGCCCGGATATTTTTCTGATACCGGCTTTTATCTCCACCGGTAAACTGCAGCCACCCTTCTGGGTAATAATAATCTCCGGCTTCTACCTTACCTTCCGTCTGGACAGAGGTTCTTCCTTCCTGCCAAAGCTCTTCCTTTTTAAGAATTTCGCTATATTCTTCCCATAATGCCGGAAACCAGGGAAGCAGACGATACATATTCTCCTGCTGCTCTAAGGTTTCTGCATCTTCGGTGTAAACAATCTGATCCTCCTCTGCCAGATGTGCAGTAAGCCCGCCAAACTGATCCCAGGAAAGTTCCTGCAGAAAATCCTGACTTTCCGGCAAGGTGACCTTAATCCCATTTTCCTGAATACAAAGCTCATAATTTCCATGTTCTGTCCGCACCAGATAATAAGGCTGACCTTCCGGTACTTCCCGAAGCAAAAGCGTCTTCAAAAAATGGTCTTTTTCTTCCGGTAGCTGATTGGTCGTATAGACCAGACAGAGCATTTTCTTTAAAATATCCGCCTGGATATTCTGTTTATAAAAGGCTATGCCAATCTCTTCTAATGGGATTGGTTCCTTTTCCTCAAACACTTCCTGCACTTTCTCTGGCTGTAAGGTTTCTTCCTCTATATCTTCCCCGTTTTCTAAGGCTTCCTCCGATATGGATAACAGAGGAAGATAGGTTCCTTTTTCAATCCGTTTTCCAATTTCCAAAGAAACCTCGTCCCAGTACCAGAACGCCTCCTTCATGGAAGTTCCCTCACTCCAAAGGATATAAAAACCGCTGGAACCGCTTTCTGCAATCAGGATACCGTCTTTTATATGGGCTTCTCTTTTTACATCTCCATACAATTCATAAAGATAGGCTTCCCGTTCTGTTTCCTCTGGATTGTTCCGGTAAAACTCATAAATTTTATATGGTATCTCCTGCTCTGTCATTTCCAGAAGGATTTTCTCTTTCTGCCAGTTTTCCGGCTGTGCAGGTTCTATCTCCCCAGACGAAAAAGGAACCGCCGAAGCAGTTCCTTTCTCTGTATCCTTTTCTGTTTTTTCCCGTTTTATCCGATCCTGGGCTGAATGATCTCCTCCATAACCTGTTTCTGTGCTTCCATATCCGCCTGTATCCGAAGGTTGGTCATTTCCAACGTGTTGTAAGGGTCTATCCTGTCCTCTCTGATCCAGGTCTTCAGAAGACTTTCTGCCAGTTTCTCGTGGTATTCCTCCGCTTCTGTCTGGATTTTCATAAGTTTCTCCATCAGTTTCCCGGACAGGAGCATCATTTCGTATTGTGCCTGGTCCGTTCTCTTCATTTCCTGTGCTGCGATCCTGCCGTAACGGTTCAGGGACGCCAGCATCTTCTCCTCGCTCATCACGCCCTCTAATACTGGTATCTGCATGCCATTCATTTCCCTGTACTGGATTCCTGCGATCCCTTCCATAATACTGCCTCCTTTCAAGGTCTATGTTCTTCATGGTCCTTGCAATCTGTAACACAATCCGCCCAGATAAATGGGATACCAACCGCCCTGTCCGGTACAGAACCTCCTCGTTCTCTGAAAAACCGCAGATAAAAGAAAAATCCAGGGTGTCATCTCGGATACCGCAGCGGCTTTCCACCGCATAACAGACACTATTTACAAGAAACTCTGCAATCTGGTTTTCTTTTACCTCCTGTCCCTCTCCGGTAAAGACAGCCAGCTTCTGCAAGGATTTTAAAATTTCATCTTCCTCTTCTATCATAAACCAAACATTTGTTCTTGTAAAGGCGTCTAAAGAATTTTTAAACTTTTTTTCCTGTTCATAGATTTCCGGGAACAACTCCCTTGCCAGCAGTCTGCGGTTTGTCCCATTCACCTGCCAGTTCCAGGGCCGGATTCCCTGTCCCTTTACATCTTGAATATCATAAACATGGGTAACTCCTTCCCCGAAAATTTTGGAAGGAAATACTGCAATTCCTTTACTCCCTCTGGCAACCGGCAAATCCATTTCCAGCCAGGCATCATATCCTGCAAGAACGGAAGCATCTGGGCGCTGGGCATATACCATACAGGTATTTAAGAAGTCCAACTGATACAAGCGCCCCATGCAGGAAAGGAAATTTTTCCAGGAATCCTCCGACTCTGAAATCCAGTGTATGGTTTCCTCATACAGTTCCCGTACTTTTGTGATATGCTTCATCTGCTGTTCCTTCTTTCTTTTACAGGTACCAGTTCTTTTGCAGAAATATCACGATAGGAAAAATCATCTGCCCCCAGCACGATTTTTTCTGCATAATAATCTGCTTCTGCTTTTGCAGTTGCCTCCAGTTCATTCCTGCCCCGGTATCTTACTTTTTTCTCCAGGACTTCTCTTATGGTCACTTCATATTCTTTTTCGTCCATGCTTCTCCTTTCTTACTGCAAGCGGCTGGGTCTTCCATACAGCCCAATGTTCGATGGGTTAAACGGGTCATTCACTACTCCACGTCTGCTGTTGGCTGCATGTACCATTCTGCCATTACCAACATAAATTGCCACATGGGAAATATTGCGGAACTGCCCATTCTGCTCATAAGAATAAAAAATCAGATCTCCCGGTTCCAGTTCGCCTTCTGTAACTTCCAGCCCATGTGTTACCATAAATTCTCCCTGGGTAGAGGCAATCGCCGGAAGGGCAATGCCTACCTCCTGATACAGCCGCTGTACCAGGGAACTGCAATCATAATATCCTTCCTCATACCGGTGTTCCTGACTGTATTTGCAGCCTACCTTCGTCAGTGCCAGATTTGCAACGTCACTTCCTACGCCAAAGGAAGGGATCTCATTTCGGAATTCCTCACTCATGACTTCCCTTAAAAGTTCTTCTTCTTTTTCGGTCAGCTTTCCAAGTGCAATATAGTCCTCATAATTCAGGTTCTTGACGTAGCAGCCCTTCTTTGTTACCGTAATCTCATTTTCGTCCCCATCTGCCAGAAACGCTTCAAAAGTCTGATGTCCCCAGGCAGACGCAGTTGCATGATCTGCACAGAAAACATCAAATTGTACCCCATACCGGTCAAATGCTCCGGTATCTTCTACGGTATATTCAATCCCGTTCATAATGATCCTGGTTCCCATAGGGACAAAGGGGTTTTGTGCATCTACTGCAATGGTATGGTCCGGTTTTGGCATGACACCGGAGGCTGTAGGTCCTCCTGCCCACTGTCCACAACAGATACTGCACTGGCAATAACCGCTGGTGACAACATTTCCCAGGCTTTCCCCTGCCTTTATGGTGGTGGTTATGGTCGTGTTTTCAAAACTGTTCATTTCATCAAAGATTTCCTTCAGCTTGTCCTTATGCCGCTGATCCATATCCACACCCATATCCCCGGTTCCATACTTCACCATATAGACCATTAAAGTATCATAGTAATTACTCACATAATTCCCGTTTTTCTCATGGAGATAGGTGACTGCCCCATCTTCCCCATTTTGTCCAAGTTTTGTATTAAAGTCCATGTAGTAACCGCTTAAAACTTCCCGGACGGTAGGGTTCTCCTCAGACGGATTAGGCATGAACGCACCAAGTGGCGAACAGTATAAGAGGAAAAAAATAATCACCACAGGGATTGCCACCACGAGCAGAATACTGAACAGTGGAGCCAAAAGCGCCCCGGCAAACTGGATCACCTTCAGCATAAACACAGAGGCTTTCATCTTTACAATATCTTTTGCCACCTGTGCTAAACTGTCCTGCTGCCCATTTCCGGTGAGCTTATTGATCATATACTGGATTTTCCTCTGCCGGACTGCCTGCTTTTTCTGTTTTTCCATCTGTTTCTTTTTCACTGCTTTTGTTTCTTTGTAAAACTGCTTATTGGTGATCTTCCCATCTGCCTGTTTTACCTTTAATTCCTGCTCTGCCTTTCTATAGCTCCGATCCTTCCACAGCTTTTCTGCTGGTTTTGCTGCTGTCCCCATGACATAAAGGGAATCATTGACTTCCTCCCCGCCCTCTAACTGGGTCAGTATAGCAGCCTCTCCCCGGCGTACACCCTTTATGGCAGTCTGCTTCGCCAGGGCAGATTTTTTTGTTTCCGCCAGCTTTGCAGCCTGTTCCCTCCGATACTGTTCCTTCGCCCGGAAACCAGCAGAGGGCTGGCTGTTTGGTACTGCCCCCTGTTTCATCTGATCCGACTGTAAGGTTTCCGGTACGGATACGGTACTTTTGGACGTTCCATTTTGTTTTCTATCTTCTGCTGCTCCCCGGATTGCTGCCTCTTTCCCGGCTTGCTTTTTCTTTTCCTTTTGTTTTTCAAACAGCGCTTCTCTGCCCTGCTCCGGCTGTTTCCCTTTTTCTGCCCCTTCTTTTTTCTTTCTCTGCCCTAAAAGATCGGCCACCGGCTTAGAAGTAAAGGCAGCTTTCTTTTCCTTTGCAGATAAAATAGGATTTTTCTTATGCACCGTCACCTGGGCTTCTTTTTTTAATTTCAGTTCCGGCTCTTTTTCTTTTTTTACCTTAATCTCCAAAGCAGTCCCCCTCTCCGGGGTTTAATTCTTCTGCCTGATACCAGAGTGCCTGAAACAGATACCCCTGTTCCTTTTCTCTGGATGGTGGTCCATATTCCTTTTCCAGTTCCTGAAAGGCTTCCGTAAGGTTTCCGGGAAATTCCTGGTAATCATCTTCCGTCAGGATATACTTTTCGCTGAACAGTACCTGCTCCAATTCCCCCGCCTCTACTAAATGGTCAATGTCTTCCGGGGAAAGTGGCGGTCCCAGTCTGTCATAAGTCTTTTCTTTCAGGTAGGAAAACTGATAAAGTTCCGTCTGCTGCGGTAAAATCTTCTCCTTACCGCCATCAAAAAGCAAAAAAATAGCTTCCGCTTTTAAGAAAACGGAAACCTCAGCCTGCTCACCATATTTTAGTGCCTGCTCCCTAGAAGAAAACTCCAGCCAGTCCGGAATACGGATTTCCAGCATCCAGGCTTCATACTGCAGTCCAAAAGATAATTGATATTTTGCGATAATTCCTCCTCCCTTCCACTACAAATAGTCATAATAAATCTCATTGGTATCTTCATGAAAGGACAATTCATATTGTCCGGGGATACCAGGATCTTCCATCCACCAACGGAAAAAAGCATCTACATCTGACCATAAGCGGGAATTGCACTGCCTTCCTGCAGCTTTCCTTAACTCCAGCATTTTAGCAAAAGCCCGCCGGTAAGCCCTCTCATAGGTCGGGAAAATGCGGAACTCCCGGTATCCTTGTTTTCCTGCCATAGGACAGCCTACACAGCCAACCCGGTGGAATCCCATTTCATAAAGGGGGTTCATGGGGATTTTCTCCGCCTGGATATACTCCCAGACCTGCTGGTCACTCCAGTCAACAATGGGATTGCATACGTGTTTGCCCCTTGACAGGCATGATTCAAAGAGCCGCCTAGTATCATCATTATCATTATTTAAAATAATGGCACGTTTTTTTCCATTTGGGACAAAGTTTTCATAAATCCCCCTGTTTTTCCTCCGCTTTCGGCTTTCTGCCCACCGGACACCTGTGGTGATAAAACGCCCAGCCCCACCCTTTTCTTTTAGAACCTCACAACAATACCGGATAGTCCTGGTAGGAGGGATCATTTTCATGGGGATCAGGCTCCACATAGTTATCCGCTGCCCTTTATAGTAAGGTTTATTGATACTACAAGTTATACCGGCCTGTTCTGCCTTCTGAAACTGTTCCCTCACATAATAAATAGTCTGTGGGGCATCTGCAGTAGTCAGGTTGTGCATCAGTTCAAATGGCACGCCGGAACGCCGTACCAGTTCCCTGCATACCGCGCTGTCTTTTCCTCCACTATCCGTCACGACCAAAGGAAGCCCATAATGTTGCAGGGACATCTGGCTGGCAGTGCGGATACGTTCTATTGCTGTTTTTTCTAAATCCAATTTTTTTCAGGAGGGAAGATATCTTTTACATGGCCAAAACTCCGCCTCCTTTCCTAATTTTATCTGCCGCCCCTTTTTGGCGGCTCATATCCATTTGCTGCATACGCTTCTACGGTCATACCGTATGACTCTGCTTCCTGTCGTATTTCTTCCATAACCTGTTCTTTGTATGATTTATCCGGACAGGCAGTTGCAAAATCCCGGATATCCGGCATACAAGGCAGCTCCTTCCCTGTATTTAATGCAATCCTGCTTTCCCGGATATAGGCAAGCATGGCTTCCTGATATGCTTTTCGTGATGCGTCCCCCTGCGTCAGTAAAGGGACTTTCTTTTCTATTTCCTGTTCTTCCAGAACCGCTGTTTCCAGTTTTTCCAGGTTGCAGAAATACTGAAGGGTAGGAAGCATCTCCTCCAGTACCCATCTCATTTGCTGTTGTTCATGTTCCCATTCTGCAGTTGTCCTGGCGGTCTGTTTCATAAGCTGCTGCCCTTCTTCTGTATGGAGATAATAATCTGCAAATGCTTTTACATGATCCAGCAGATTTCCTTCCCCGTCACCAAAATCCTGCCTTCCGGTATAAGACATGACTTCCCCCTCTGAGAGAAAACAGATTTCAAAATGTGTTTTGTAATAACCTGCCATATTTTTCTCTTCCACTGCCTGCCGGTCCAGCTTTCCGAACAATTCTACCGCTTTATTTAATGGCATGGCTTCTTCTAATGGAATGTCCGGGTGTTCACTAATCCGCACATACACAAAAGGTTTCAAGTCCACAGGCGGAATGAGTTTTACCTGTTCCAGTGTTGTCTTTAGCTTGTCTGCCTGTTCTTTCAGCTCTGGTTTCTGCTCAAATATCTTGCTTCCCAGCCACCTGCTATATTCCTCTTTTCCATCTTGACATAAGGCTTTCCATATAATAGCTTCCTTATGTTCTGCTTCTTTCGGATAAAAGGTATGGTAAAAATCAGGGTCAAGATTTTTTTCCAGTTTTATCATTTCATCTGCAAAAACAGTAGCCTCCAAGGTTTTCTCTGTTAAAAGCCCTTTGGTATCAATGACTTTTGTTTCCGGAAGATAAGCACTCAGTTCCCTGGCAGCTATAAAAACCTCTGGGTATTGGTTTGGATCATAGATATCCCTCAAAAGATCCACATCCAACTCTCCGTTATAAACCAGGGAAAATTCCAATGGAATACCATCTTCTTCCTCCACATGAAGCCCAATCCCTTTTCCTGCATTCAACCTTTCAGAAGGAATACTCTGATAGATCTTTACTGCCTCTTCTGCACTGTGGATATCCTCCCTGTATTCTCCATAGCGGTTAAATTCCATACATTCTGCCACATAATACGTTGCCAAACGTCCGGTGGCATTCTCGCCCATCTCACCTTTTTCCACGTAGCAATACCTCCTTTTTATGCACAAAAAAAGCACTACCGTTTTTAGCGATAATGCTCTTTGTGTTACTTCTTATTTTCTTTTTAAATGATACAGCCATGCTCAATCAGCTTCTGCTGTCTGGTCGTTAAAATAGAATATTCAAGGCTTTCCCTGTCTTGATGCAAGTAAAAACAAACAGGTTCCCTTAATTTGCTCTTTTTCGGAACAAGCTCAAAGGCAAATTGCCCACTGTCAAACCGGGCACCATCAAAGTATCCCTGAATAAACCGTTCTTCCGTATTCCCACTATGTAGCAATTCATCAATCATTACTACACCGATATAGTGTTTTTCCCTTAGCGAAGCCTCAATCTCTGCAAGGTAATCAAAAGGAGGCTCGCTAGTCTTCATAACCACAAGAATATTTTCTTTTTCTTCACTTATCACAATCATATCAAAGTTATTCATCTAACTTACTCCTTTCTCCTAATTTCTAAATCACTTCATAATATTCATCAATAATCGCCAATGCTCTTTTAATCAAATCATGAGCACCTTTTATATCCAGCATCTTTGTAGTATCAATTGGTGCTGTAGGGTCATCCCAATGTTCTATTGGATGGCGATTGCTGTTATAAAACGTATAAATATTTCCAATATACTTTACCTGCTCAGGCTTTGCATTTCCATATCTCTCTGGTTTCAGCTTATATTTTACACCTATTTTATCAAACATATCAAAATGATTTTCTTTGATGTACTGCGCATTTGGTATAATACCACATTCTATTAATGCTATTTTTAATTGTGCTTCTACAACACGAATTGCCGGCTGAGCCAAATATGTTCCATCAAACATATCATCTGTGACCTTTAAATTATACACAGCCTGATGAAGAGATCTTTCCATTTTCTTAGACGGTAGCTTATCATAAGCATTTGGCATATAAAACTGAAATTCAGAGCGAACCTCGTCTTTATCTATGTTAAGATTATATGTGTCATTAAAAATTTTAGGAATTTCTTCTACTTCTATTAATTCAGTAATATATCCAATAATAGTAGAAAATAACACTTCTGGTCTTCCTTGCATTACTACTTTATTATGCTTTTGATAATGTGTCACAACTACTCTATCTTTACTTTTGTTACATTTTAAAGAAACTGCTTTTCCATGAGCAATCTTTTTTTCATCTATAATTAGATTGTCTTTTCCAATTTCATCAACAGCAAGTGCTATAACTGTTGACAAATCTTCATCTGAAATTCCCTCAACTGTAAACCAAAAATCGCCTCTTTTCACTTTAGGAATCCCATTACCTTCTGTTAAAGCAGCTTTGGCTAATTTATCTGCTTCTTCATTATAATGATCTCCAGAATGAGCTTTTACCTTTTGATAAGAAATTTTTAGAATATCTGATTTACTCTTCATAAAATTTGCATATTTCTGAGTAAGTGTATTCTTTGCCTTCCATTCTCCTTGAGCCCACTTTTCAATTCCTTCATAATCATAACGAAGTTCTAAGTTATGATAACCATTCTTAATTGCCCATTGTACTGCATACATAGCACCAAGCATTTCACCAGCAACATTTCTAATTGCTAAAGAGTCCGGTTCATTTCCATTTCCTGATTCTCTAATAGTTTCTCCTCTTGGTGTAAGAATAATACACCCAAAAGCATATTTTCCTATTTTCTCATCAAAACTACCATCTACATATACAACTAACTGGTTTGTTGTGTTCTCTTCTATATCTACTTTTTTAATTTCTTGTATCCTATTCTCTAAATAGTTTTTCGCTTCCTCTTCTGTTTCAAAACCTTTATACTCTGCTCCCGGATATCCACTTACCGACTCTTTACACTCATTCCATGAATAAAACAAACCGGTTTGCTTACCCTTTTTTACAGCATAAACTTTTTTCTTTGCCATGTATACTCCTTCAAGATTTGGGATTATAGCATAATACAACCTGTTCGTCAAGAATTTTATGTTTACACTTTGACGATATTTGTCTATTTAGCTACTTTTATTTTCTGTTTCTTATTTTATTATACATGTTCTGTCAAAACCAGTCAATGTATTTCACTGTTGCAATAATTAATGTACCTTCTCTTTCTCACTCTTTACATAAGGAAGAGATTGCTCTGCTGCTACTTCTTCCATTTGAAAGTATTCTGGTAGTATGTTTTCTTCCCGGAAACTAAAATACCGGTTCTCAGCCACCACGATATGATCCAACACCTCAATCCCCATAAGATTGCCGGCTTCTGCCAATCGCTTTGTCACTTCTATATCATGCCTGCTTGGTTCTGGATCACCGGAAGGGTGGTTATGTGCCAAAATGATACTGCTGGCATTGGATAAAATTGCAGATTTGAATACTTCTCTTGGGTGAACCAATACACTATTTAACGTTCCCATACCTACTACGTTGACATTAATAACCTGGTTTTTTGTCCGAAGGTTTAAAATACAGAACATTTCCCGGTCACAATCTTTTAAAAAATCCTGAAAGAGTTCTGCCACATCACAGGGATTTTTTAATTTTTTACTACTGTATAGAGGAGGTTCTTCCACCAGGCGTATACTTACCACATCTATTTTATGTGTCTTCTCCATGTTCTTCCTTTCCAAAACAAATCTCCAGCATAATTCCCTCCGGCAGATTTTTTAAAAGTCTTTCCAACTGTTCTAAATTCATTTCTATTTGATATGTTTCGGCCATTCTGCCACCTTTCCCATGATATACAAAAAGAGTGCCTGATAAAAACGCTGCACCCTTTTTGTACTATCCTTTTTCTACTTTACCGATTTATAATTTTGCTGTTGCCCAATTCTTTTTCTCGTCTGTCATACCTTTTCCTTTACAGATAAAAGAAAAAGCTCCTTTCAATTTACATTACTCCTGCTTTGTCTGCAACGCCTTTTCGTGAAGGTTGGTATTGAAAAGCGCATACAGCGGATTATCTTCTTTTTCCATACGGTTATCAAATGGAATACAGGTATTTCCATACTTAATGATCCCCGTACCGGAAGGAGAATTATCTACATATTTTAACTGTGCTTCTGGAATTCCTGCTGCAGAGGATAATTCCTGACTGTCTACATTGGACTGCTTTAACAGGGCAATAAATTCACTGTTTCCCAGCATGGTCATTGCTGTATAATTCTGCAGCATATCAACTAAATTTTGGGTGATTCCAGTGCATAATCCGCCTTGTTTCCTCACTTTTTTCCAGAGGCTGAACAAAAATTTCGCACTATATTCCCTGTCAAGAACGGTATGGAACTCATCTATATAAAGCCAGGTTGCCCTTCCTTTCTTTGCGTTTTCTGCAATCCGGGCACTGATATTTTCCAGCATGACCAGAGTGGAAATGGCTCCCAGCTCTTTCCCCAGGTCCCTGGTACCATAGACAATGAACCTTGCCTGTACATTCACATTGGTATGGTTATTGAAAATATTTAAAGAGCCATTTACAAACAGCTCTAACGATAAGGCAATGTCCTTTGCCTCTTCCTCCGGCTGCTCCAACAGTAGCTCATAAAATTCTGACATGGTAGGGATATGCTTTTCCCTTGCCTTTGCAATGTCGATATACAGCTTTCGTACACAACGGTCTATAATGGATTTATGGCGGCTGTTTAGATTATCCCCGTAACATTGTTCACACAGCCCCAGCATAAATTCCCCTTTATCCCGGATATATCCCTGGGAATCGTTTAAATCCAGCGCCCAGACATCCATCTCCAAAGGATTGATGTAATTCTTTGTATAGGTAGACAGGTTAATGATTGCCGCCTGGTTTCCCAGGGCTTCTGCAATATCAAAATATTCCAGTGTCGGATCGATACAGATAATATCATCATCTGTTCCTAAGAACACCTGCAGCATTTCCGACTTACTGAAATAGGATTTTCCGGAGCCGGGGACACCGAATACCATTCCATTTCCATTTGCCAGTTTTTTCCGGTTTCCAATGCAAAGGTTATGAGAAACCTGGTTAATGCCATAGCAGACGCCGGACTTTTCGTTTAATTCCTGTACATTAAAGGGAAGAAGGGCTGCAATATCCCTGGTGAGCATGGTCCGCATTGTGCTGATCTGCCGGTTTCCCACTGGAAGTATGGTATTCATAGCTTCCCTCTGCTGATAATAGTGGGTTTCAATCTGGCACATGCGTCCATTGCCGATATTTTTAATGGTTTCGGTTACACTGTCTAACTCCTTCTTGTCCTCTGCCATGATCAGGAAATTAACCCCTGTATAAAACAGGTTCTGGTCATTTTCCCGCACGTCGTCCATAAGATTTACAATCTTCTCCTTCTGGACTTTCTTGATATGAGAAATGTCACTGGAAAAGTCGTTATTTTTATTACGGACTCTCTGCTGCTTTAAAATATCATTTTCAATGCCCAGATATTTCTTCTGAAGAACCTTATTTGCCAGTTCTTTTGGTACTGGTACAATGCAGATTGTAGTGATGCTATGAACCGGAAGACTGGTAATCTCATTTAAAAAGGTATCCGATAAAGAAGACGGATATTTTTTAATGAATAATGCCCTGCATTTTTTCCGTTCCGTTTCAAAATAACCTGGGTAAAACTGCATATACCCTGGTGAAATATCATTTTTAGGATCACCGCCCTTTTTTAACGCTTGTCTGAAATCAAAGGAGAATTGTTCTTCTTCCCCTATACGGTAAAAATTGAAAAGTACCCGCAGCCGCTCTTCTGCATTTAATTCTTCAATGCAGGAACCAAGTTCTCCAAAGTTCTGTTTTAAGGTAGCTTCAAAAGTGGCAAAAAATGCTTTTGCCTGTTCGTAGGATTTCCGTTCTACACATACAGTCAGCAGTTTTTCCTGCTCAATCCCCTGCCTTCCATCTACAATGCGCTTTTCAATAATCTGGTTATAACTTCCACGCAGCCAGTTAAAACCATCTCCTTTTTCCTGGAAAAGTACATGCTCCCGGAAATCCTGCATATTTTTATTCCGATTAAAAATGGTAATAAGAAAATATACATCAATGGCATTTACCGTCTTACAATACTGCTTTAAAATCCGCATCTGTTCTTCTGCACCTGCGGTTACATAGTTAATATCCAAAAAACGGTATGTCCTGGAATATACCCCCTTCCCTACTTCAAAAATGCCATTTTCTGCAATTCTCCCAATCCCCATGACTTCCTGAAGATATTTCGGGGATTTTACTGCTTTATCTGCTTTTTTTAACTGGTCAAACTTATCTGAAAAAATTGACAATCTCTAATTTCCTCCTTTCAGGCAGATGGGACCACAAACACAGCAGCTTCCATCTGCCGCTACATGTCTGTGTATCCCTCTCCTGAAATGGAGAGCAGGCGCTATTTCACGCCTTGATTGAATATTCTGGTCAACGGTACATCTTATACCACACCGCTGCTGCCGCACCAAGTACAATCATCACTACCGTTACGATCCCCATACGGATTGCCTTCTTTTTCACCACGTTGACATCACCACCTTTCTTCTCTTTTTTCTGTTCCTTTTTCCTTTGCTGTACTTCCCGTTCTTCTTCCTGACGGGTTTCCATATAAATCTGTTTCAGTTCCTGCACCGATTCCGTAGAGCCATACACCAAAGGGCGGTTAAAAAAGGAAAAATAAATCATCTTCCCTGCAAACTGCCAGAATGTCAGCCCATGATAGTTATAAAACCCAGTCAGTGCCAGAGGTACAACAAAAGGGGTTGCCACATAACAGCTCAAAGTAATCCCGATTTTTTCATACAAAAGCAGGACAATCCCAGTTCCTACGCCCAATGCCAATGCCGAAAACAAAAACTGTTTTGCTGTAAGTCCTAGAACCAAGGATTCTTTATAATGCTGTAGGTCCTCACTTAATTCAATCTCCATACATAACCTCCTGTATCTGTTTTTTATCTGCTCTGTCTTCGCTCTTCCTGCATGGTTTTCTGTAATCCATGTTGATTGCAAAAGGCGGCAACCCCAGCCTGGTCAAACTTACGCAGCTCCTCCAGATGAAATTTCACCACCGCGTACTGCCCCATACCGGATTGTGCCTTCCAGGGAAGCAAAGTTCCCAGTCCATGCTCCTGAATAAATTGGATATTTTCCTTACTAAAATCACCGCTGATACAGGCAGTTCCAGGTTCCAGGCAATATCCGGGAAGGTTTACGGTCAAATCTGAAAACGGTTCCCACGCCCCATCTTCCTTACTATACAGTTCCACATAAAGGTTCTGGTTCATTGCGTAATAATCTACCCGCAATGCCAGTTCTTCGGTTCCATACGCCCATTGAAAATCTGCTGTTTTGATTTCCTTTTGAAATTCTGGATTTTTTACTTCTCCCCGTTCCTGGTATGCCTGCTCATAGGCTGCATATCCCTCCGGGTCCAATTTCTTTAAAGTTTCTTCCTGAAATTCAAACAGTGGATATTCCATACAACCAGAACAGCAAATTTCTTCTTTTAACTGTCCAAGCCCGTTTTTTTTGATAAATTCTACGATCTGCTCCAGATCATAGCCTGGGAGCAAAAAGGTCTGGTTCTTTTCCAGCGGAATTCCCATATCTGTGGTCAATTCAAAAAGTTTCCATATCTCTTCCTCTTTTTCCGTAAACACACAAACTTTGATGTTTTTATCAGCCGGATAAGTTGCAACTTCCAGCCAGACCTCATAGATCTCCCCATTGCCAAAATCCAGGCTGAGTTTTTCTTCCTGTTCCATTTACATATCCTCCCTTCTTACCGGCTCCTGCTCTTTGCAGACAGAAGCCTTTCTTTTCCCTTTTCAAAATATTCTTCATTAATTTCAATGCAGATTGCATTCCGTTCATTTAAAAGTGCTGCTTCCCCCAGGGAAAACGAACCTGCAAACTGATCCAGTACCCACTCCTTTTCTTCTGTTACAAATCCAAGGATCTGCTGCAAAAGTTGCACTGGTTTTTCTGCCTGATGAATACGGGAGTTTTTCCCTGGCGGTTCAATGTCAAAGACCGTTGGAAGCATTCCCCTGGCGCCTGACATATAGTGGGATATTCCTGGCTCCGCCTTATCCTTTTTCGCATCTGGGCGTAAATTCCTGGCTTTTCCTTTCGTAAAAAATGCAATCTCTTCCGTATTTTTAGATTTTCTTCCCGTATTGGCAACGAAATTTCCTTTTTTCCAGGCGACTTTTGCATAATATTCAAGTCCTGCTTCTTTCGCCATTTTTTTCATCTGATAGAGGTATTCATAATTTTCCCCATTTTCTTCCGGCATGAACTCTACCAGAAAACACCCTTTTTTCAACACCCGGTATTTTTCATCAAAGTCTTCCTGCGTATATTGAAAACATTCATAGGCGGCAAAATCCCGGTTTCCCCCTTTCAGGCTTTTTTTCAGGTCATAAGCATGGTCTGTAATAATGGCATCTATACTGTTATCTTTTAAAAAGCTCAAATCCCTGCCATTTCCCTGAACCAGCATACAAGTTACCTCTTCTCCGTCCTGTTCTTTGGTAACCGTATAGACTCCTTTGGCTATCCTGGAAAAAAGCCCCTTTTCTATTCCCTCATAAATTCTTGCCCGGATACTGGGTTCTTTTACCTCTTTTACCTGTTCTACACAAGCCACTGCTTCTTTAAGGCTGAAGCATTCTGCGTCCTGAAAATATTCAAATAGTGTCATCTGTATCCCTTTTTCCTGCACAATCCTTTCCTCCTACAATCCCAGTGCCCTGGAAGTCAGGTTCTGCGCTCCTTTTACAGTGCCTACCGTCAGCGCAACCGTAAAGGTCATTTCCCCCAAATAAATCAGGGTTTTGGCCCAGTCCTCATAATCTCCGGTAAAGGTCGGAAGTCCGGAGGAAATAAACTGGTTACACAAAAGGATTGCCAGCGCCATTGTGACTGCCTCAAAAACGACACTGATAAAATATTTCATATAGGCTACAAAGGTATTGCTAAGCCCCCGGTTTCCAGCCAGGGTACTGCTGGCAATCGCCCCAAAAGGTACAATTACCATAATTTTCAAAAAGCGGAAATAAACATTGTACAGCAGGAAGAAACCACAGATAATAACGATTAAAGACAGGAAAACAGCAAGTATCAGGAACACGATACTGGTTCCAAATCCCAAATCTTTGATCACTTCTGCCTGCGCCGGGTCAATGGATAACTCCACACTCTGGTTTTGCCCCAAATGCCCCACCAGGTTTCCACAGGAAGTAAACAGGGCTTTCATAATGGTAATGTTATAAGATACCAGCCACTGTGCAATGGCAACCCGGATAAACATACGGAGGATTGCTTCAAACCGGATTTCTTCCCGGATATCTACCGACTCTGCACAAAACCCAATGACGAAAAAAAGGACTACCAGGGCAGATCCTATCCCAACAAAAAGGGGTTCAATCCCTTCAATGATCCCCCAGGGCCCGCCTCCTTTGAACCCGGTAGGGGACTGTCCTAAAAGTTCAAATACGAGGCTGACCTGGTTATTCCAAAATCCAAACACGATTTCCAAAAGTGCAAGGATCGCCTCTCCTAAATTAAACATCACTTCACCTCTCTTCTTATCTGCTTATCTCAAAAAGAAGAATGGTTTTAGCTAATTCCCAGGAAAGTAAGAACGGAGGAAATGGCTGCCATAATAAGCCCTGCAACAATTCCTTTAATGGCACTGTTCATAGAAGAACTGTCCTGCTGTTGGTAAGCCTGTGCAAATTCCATCACGTTTTTTGCCAGGATAATCACACCCACCGCACCGATAATACTGATCACCAGTGTCTTTAAATTCATAAGCGGCTGTGTTACGTCACTTACCCCGGAAGCCATGACAGTCTGGGGGAACAGGGAAACAGTGGCAGCGCTTACTGCCAGGACTCCCAGTAGAGATTTTTTCAAGCGGTTCTGTTTCTTTCTGATAACCTCTTTGATCTTCATATCTTTTTACTCCTTTTCATGTGATTAATACCGCATTACGCAAAAAGACAGATTTTTGAAAACCTGCCCTGCGTAATGCAAAAACTACAGGTTTCCAAAAATCTGCCTTCTTTAATCCGAGGCTGTTTCTTTTGTAAATTTTTTACGGATTTCCTTCATCTTTTCAGCACTGTTTTTTGTATCTGCCATTTGAAGGATTTTATCATACGAAATTCCAGCACCAATGGCAAGCATGATTTCTCCCAACTGTTCCTCATTATAAACATGGCTTTCCAATAATTCAGAAAGTTTTTCTTCCTCTGTCTGTACCGGTTTTTCCGTTTTCTTCGGCGGCCTCACCTCCTCTACCGTTCTCTTCTTCTGGTTCTCTTTCAGCTCTTCCTCCGAAAAAATCTTCTTAGGAATAGGCTCATAAGAAAAAATTTCATCAAAAGACAGTTCCACAATCTGAACATCTTCTCCCTGTTCCTTTTTCTTCTTATAATAATCCAGGGATTCTTCACTTAAAATCTGTACCGCCTGTTTTTGGGCAGCCATTCTGTCATGGATATAAGGCGCAGCCCCGCCATCTTCTGTTTCCGAAAATCTGGAGTGTGCAAAAGTATTGTATTTCTTATCAATAATAGGATCACAACCCCTGATTAACAAAATACACTCTGAGTTATCCAGCTTTCGGGTTTCGTCCGGTGTCAAAAGCTCACGCCCCAGCACATCATAATTCCGGGAACTGCTCCCTTGCCGGCCTTTGGTTTCCCCACTGCTTTTTTTATCAATGGTTCCTTTTCCCAGGGACTCACTGATATACTTATGCGTGGACTGTTCATTCCCACCAAGATATACCAGAGAATCACAATTACCCGGTATGGTTTCCCAGGTTTTCTCAAACAAAGCCTTGATCTGGGCAAGGTTTTGGATAAAAATGGTACATGAAATATTCCTGGAACGCATGGTACTAAGGAGGCTGCAGTAGTCATCTGGCAATGGCACGTTGGCAAATTCGTCCAGCATAAAATTGACGTTAATGGGAAGTTTTCCATTGTAATGGAAGTCTGCCTGGTAATACAATTCCTGGAAAATCTGGGAATAAAGCATACCAATTAAAAAGGCATAACTCTTATCCGAATCCGGCGTTACACAAAAAAGTGCAGTCTTCCGGTTTCTGTCCCCGTCAACACCAAGCCCAATCTCCTCAATCTCCATTTCATCATGATCCAGAATCCGCAAAATTTGTGGGTTCTGTAACAATCCCAGCCTTGCATTTGCGGAAATGATGATACTCCTTACCGTATCTCCGGCACCCCGGACCACTTTATTATACTGGATTAAAGCAGGGTGATTGCTTCCCTTTTTTCTCTCCAGTCTGCGGAAACGCCGGTCTAAATCAGAAGGGGAACCGTCTGCATGGACTTCCGCCTCATTCAAAAGCTGCAGAACCATACGGAAATTCCTTTTCTCCATTTCACACTCCTGCCACACATAAAGAAAAATGGCCTGCAAGTACAAAGACTCGGCTTTCTCCCAGAATGGATCACTGGGCTGTGCGTTTTTCGGTGTGGTATTATTGATCAGGTTGGTAACCAGTTTTACAATATCTGTTTCAGAGCGGATATAGCGGAATGGATTATATCCGTTAGACTGCTCCATTTCCACCAGGTTCAGCACCCGTATCCGGTATCCATGCGCTTTCAGCATACCTCCGCAGCATCTTAAAATCTCCCCTTTGGGATCTGTAATGATCTGGGAAGCCCTGCTTAACTGAAGGAGATTGGGTTTCACCATGAACAAGGTTTTTCCAGCGCCGCTTCCTCCGATTACCAGGACATTTAGGTTTCTCCTGGTCTTTCTGGTATTCATGGACAGCCTGACATTCTGGGATAAGATCAGGTTATTGTGTTCATCTTTATCCGCAAACTGCTTTGCCACTTTTTTCGGATCTGCAAAAACAGCGGTACCAAATTCCTGTCCCGGCATATAGTTTTTCCGGCTGGTTACATACATGACCATACCGATCACATATACAAAAATCCCCAGAATGATTGCTTTTAAGGAAGTTTCGTTCCAATAATTGGCAAACGGGGCTGCCATCACCTGATCCAGACGGTTTAAAAAATAATTGATATCCTTTCCGGGCTGATAACACACGTTCAAGAGATAACCTCCATAGCCGGAAGCTATGCCACCAATAAGATACATGCCCCAGGACTGTTTCTTCTTTTTCTGAATTGCTCCGGTTCTCTACCTCCTTTGCCCCTGTATGGTTCTTCTCCCTGCTTCCAGGTTCTGTTGTGCCTTCCTGTAATTCTGCTCCCTTCTTCTGCGTATCTTTTCCTGCTCCTGTCTGGCACGTTCCCTGTGTACCGGGTCATAGCTTTCCCTATATAAATCTTCCCCCGAAGTTTTTCTAAGAAAACGGTCCTCCAGGTCTAAAATTGCATACTCCTTCTTCTTTTCCAATCCTGCAAAAATCGTCTTATGGTCATTAATCCAGCTAATTTCCGATTTATCCAGCCAGATAAATTCATTCTTACGGTACGGAATCCTGGTTTTGATATGATGCTCTGTTTCTTCATATACCAGCTTCTGGTCTATGGTAATGGCATTCACACCTGGATTGTTCCGTTTCTCCTTTTGGATACGCTGAATGACCTGCATCTTTTCTTCTGTTTCCTGGCTGCTTCCAGTGCTGCGTCTTTGGGCTTCCTCTTCCCCAAACAACTGTTTCCACTGCTGGGAATCTACCAATTCTTCGATCTGTTCCGGTGTCCTGGTCAGTGTTACCGTACCTTCCTTCCCTTTCTCCAAAATCCCCTGTTCTTCCATGTAGCAGATAATCGGCCAGATCTGAAGCCAGGTCATATTCAGACGGGAACGGACATCACTGATCTTCTCCACCTGGTTTTTCGCCAGCTCCCGCGCAACCAGTTCACACTCCTTCGGCTCCGGCAGGGAAGGCTTTTTTACTTCTTCTACCAACTGCTCCACCTTATCCGGCTCTGCATTTTCATAGTATTCATCTAACGTCCCAATATTGGAATGTTCAATTTTTGCCATCATGGACTGAATACGGGGTGCTGCCTGGGAATGGAACAAAATTTCACTCATACCGTCCTTCTCATTCAAATCCGGCAAAATGGAATATAAAATCCCATACTTATTTGCCAGGGCTTTTACCCGCTCCAGGTCTTTTGTTTCAAAACGGAAAACCTGCAAATCGCCTCCCATTTTCAGGAGCTTTTGTACAGAAGTTTTCCCTGACAATTTTTCCTGATCCAGAACTTTTTTAAATACCGCACAAATATCTTTTACAAACTGCCAGCCTGTATTTCCCATTTTCAGAATGATTTCTGCGCCTTCAAAGGAAACTTTAATAATCTGCGCCGCATCTTGTATTTCACTCATGCTCTCCCTCCTATCCCATTGCCCTGTCCTTTTTTACTGGAACAGCCGCCTTTATTTTTCCTTCTGTAAGCATGGCTTCCAGGTCATACTGGATATTTTCCTGTTTTAAGAGAGCCTCCAGCATGTGGTTTGCTTTTTCCTTTTCATAGGTCATATATTGAAGCTGAAAAATATAATTCTCAATCTGCAAAATATTTTCCGGAACCTGAAAAAACGGTTCAAGGTAATGGGAAAGGATACGCTCTTTTTCTTCCTTTCCTGCATGAGGCGCCTGTAACTGCAAAATAATTTTTTCTACCTCTTCCATAGACTCCTTATGAAAAGCAATACGGTACAAATCCTGTTTCTGCTCCCTGGTAAGAAAGGGCTGTTCCTTTTCGGCAGCTTCCAAAAGGGAAAATGTTTTTACCACATGTTCAAGTTCTGCCATTTACACACCCGCCTTCCGTTTCCGCATCAAAAGGATAATTTCCCGCATTTTTTTCATTCTCTCCGGTGAAGGGCTGTTCTCCATCACCTGCAGGATTTCTGCATCTGCCAGCCCGCTTTCTACGCACTGGCGGATTTCTTCCAACTGCTCTGCGGACAGGTTATATTCCAGGATCTTCTCCACAACACTTTTCGGTACTTTTTTCCCAAGCATGGCAATCCCAAGCATCCGGCGCTTACTTTTTTGCAGCCCTTCTGCTGTTTGTATGCTTTTTTCTTCCAATACCACTTTTGTTTCCCTGGAAGCAGCTTCTGTCTTTTCCCTGTGTTTTTCTGCTTCTTTTTTCAGATCCTGAATTTCCTGCTCTTTCTTTGCCAGCTTTTCTTTTAATTCCTGTATGTTTTTATCTTTGTATTGCAGGTTCTCATACAGGTCTTTGATCTCCTGGTTTTTCTCTTCAACAACATGCTCCTTTACCAGAGAGGACAAGGCTGTAAAACGGTCATTGCTTTCCCGAAACTGCTGAATGGATTGTTCCATGATCCCCATAAGATTTTTCATATAAGAACGCATTTCTTCATCTTTCGGAACCTCTTTTTTTGCCTTTGACTCTTCCAGTTGTATCCGCATAGTCCGCATACGACTGGCCGGCAGTTCATTTCCGGCATAGGTTTTCACCTCTTCCAGATCCAGCCCGTTTTTTAAGCCCTCTACGATTTCCCGTACCTGGAACTGGTTATAATTTCCTTCACATAAAAAGTCGATTTCCCCAATCCCTTCCATAAGCCCTATGATGATTGCTTTCATCACCGGGGCTTCCTGGTTGCTCTTAACTACCTTCTGGATATCCGAAACAGGAAGACCAAAATCCAGCCCCATAGAAACTGCGTCTATCTGTTCCTCTTTTAAAACTTTCCGGCATTCTTCCAGATACCGTTGTCCTTCTACTGTCATTTACCCTCCTTTTCCTCTGCCCCTTGCAGACGTTTCCCTATTCTTTTCCTTCTGCTGTGCTTCCAACTTTTCTTTTTCTTCTGCTTTTTCACGCAGACGCTCTGCAATCCTTTTTTCTTTTAAGATTTTTTTCCGTTCGATCCGCAAACGCTCCTCTTTCTCAAAGAAATAAGCGTCTGTCTGTTCTGCCTCAGACAAGGAATATCCCATTTCTTTTAACTGCCCAAGAAGGTTTTGGTATGTCTGGTGGTCTTGAAAAAATTCCTGATACCCTTCCTGATAAAGTTCTGCTTCCATCTGTTTTTCCTGCAGCTTATTGAGAAGCAGAAGCATTTCCTCATAAGGAACCATTTCTTTTCGTAGCTGCTTTCTTGCCCTGCTGTTTTCCCAAAGCTGTTCCTTTGTTGCATCAGAAATGGCTTTCAACTGCGCCTTATCCTGTATGCGATAAGCTGCCAGAAAATCAAATTCCTCCTGCAATTTTTTCAATTCATGGATTGCTGCCCTGTATTTCCAGGTTTTAGAGTCTGCCATTGGTTTCCCCTGCCGGTACCTGCGAAGAAAACGTTCCTTCTGGTATCTGGTCAAATGCCGCTCCCGGTATGGGATAAACACATACGTCCATTCTACCGGTATCTCCTCTCCGGTCATTTCCGGGATTGGAAGGCGTCCAAAACGCTGCCGAAGCCTTTCCTCTGTATATTCTTCCCCTAGCTGGTCAAGCCGTCTTGCCCTTCCTGCTCCGGGTTCCCGAACAGAAAGGTGCTTTCTCCCCCGCAACTCATATCCCATGCTGAAAAGATTTTCAAGAAACTCCTCATAAGAACCTGCGTCCTGTAATGCCTGGTCCACATCTCTTCTGATCCGCCTGTCCCGTTCAGAAAGAGATTTTTCTTCCTGTCCTTTTTGTTTGCGTTTTTCCTTTACTTCTTCCAGCTCCAGCACAGATAAACCATGCTCCCTGCATATCCGGTTGGTCAGAGGCTGGATACTGTTTTCCCAATCCCCGTTTTTATAATCGTATTTATATCCCGTAGTACAGCGTACTGAATTAAAAATAATGTGCCCATGAATATGGTCCGTATCATTATGGACTGCATAAACCGCTTCAAAATCCTTCCCAAGAAATTCTGCCACAAACTCTCCTACCACTTGGAAGGCTTCTTCTTCCGAAACCTCATCTTCCTCAAACGAAAGAATGAAATGGTAGCCCTGCCTTTTATCCAGCTTTCCAAAATGACGTTTAGTATCTACCATCTGGGATAATGCCTGTTCAGGAATACAGTTATGTCCACAGACATAGCGGCCATGTTCTGTTTTCTCCGGGTTCATAATATAGCGAAGACCGTTTGCCAGATGTTTTGCCGGATAACCCGTTTTTGCCTGTTTCATGTGCAGGCACTTTGTAATTGCCATAACCTACAGCCTTTCCTGCACCTGGCTTACCAGTGTTTTTATCTGCTTCAAAAACACATACAGACGGTGTTTATCTTCCCTGGAATAAAGGGCGCTGTTATTGTTATGGGTAATCTGGTTGATGTTTACACCAATCCGGTTGATTTCCTGGTTCATGCGTTCCAGTTCCTTGCGGATTTCCGGGTAATCCCTGGGACGGTTGGTAATCAGCATACGAAGATACTGGGAATCAGAAAGCCCCATCTTTTCTGCCTGTTTTTGTAACTCTTCCAGCTCCCACCGATACAGCCGGATTTCTTTTCTACATTTCATTGTTTCTTTTTTCATGCTCCCCCTTTCCTTATCTTTATCACAGATTTCATCTACCGATTTCTACTTCAACGCTATCTGCTGTCAACTCCTAAGACCTGCTATCGGTCACTGTATAACTTCCCGGCGTCCGGACTGGCTATGCCAGTCCTCTGCAAGATACGGATTTTACCGTACAAAATCCCATCTTGTTAGGGGGCACCCCCTAATACCCCGGATAAAATAGATAGCACAACGCAGATACTGATAGCAGACCTGCGTTCCATATAGGGAAAAACCGATAGCAGTTCCAAACATCTGCTATCGGTTTTTCCACTTCCTACTTCTATTTCTGCTAACAAAACCCCAGTTCTGTTAGCAAATCTGCCAGCCTCCTGTGTCTGATGTGACAGCAGTTCTTCCATTCTGCTATCAACGCCTTTTGTACAGACTCCTTGCAAGCTGCTTCTTCTTCCGCAATTTCTCTCTTTCCAACAAGTATGGGAAGACTCTCTATGGACCATTTGCCGCTTTGGGTTTCTCTTATGAAATTATTGGTTTACCTGTTCTTCCAAACGCTCCAATGCCTTTTCAAAAGCTCCAATCCCACTGAAAAAGGAAGAAAGCCGGATATCCTCAAACAGATATGGCATGGCTTTGTATAGTTCCAGAAAAATATAGTACAGCACATCAACAACAATGGAATTTCCTGCCTGTTTGTAAAGCTGGCTGTTGCTTATGCCTGCTTCTTTTGCTTTCCAAAAATCCGCATCGGAAAAGCCCATAAGCCGGAAGCATTCTAAAGGTGTCAGCCTCCGGATACGGAACAAAGACTCTAAGCGGTGTATTCCATTTGATGTCGTAAGCGTAGGGCAGAGTTCCCCATGCTCCTGTACCCTTCCCCGTTTTTCCACAGACGGATAACTAAGATTTACAACACCATTTTCCAAACATTCCTCATAACCTTTCTGTGTCTTTTGACGTACCAGAATGATATTATCTTTTTGCACAGAAGTAAGGGTATGGCAGACTTCTTTTTCTCCCAGTTCCAAAGTCTGCACAATCCGGCCTTCCCGATCATACCTGCCCCGGATTGCTCCTGGACATTTTTCTACAATCTTTGGTTGGTCATGCCCTGCTAAAACCACACCGCTGCTTCCTAAAGGGGAATAAATAACCCCGCTTGAACCATAGCCGGTATGAATATCTCCCACTTGAAGAATTTTGGGCTGCTGTCCGCCACCACCACAGGCAGTTACCGTAGGGCAGCACCCGTCTGGCAGATAAACCCGTCCAGTCTGTTCAAACACCCCTTTGATATTTCCGGCCCGTTTTACCCGGTTTTCCCGAAAAGCCTTCAGGCTTTTTTCGTCCGGCTCAAACAAAAGCGCTTTTCTCTCTTCCATATCTTCAATCAAGCGGCGTACTTTTTCCTGGGATAAGTAGTATTTTTCCTCTACCGTATCCTCCAGAATATCCATAAGGCACTGGAAGGACTCCAGCGGTTCCGGAAACTGGAATGTTCCATTATCCATTTCCTTCTGTATCAAAATCAGATATACCCGTTCCCTGTTCTGTGGTATTCCATAATGCTTTGCATTAAGAACACTCCAATAGGTGTGGTATCCGTATTCATGCAGTTCTTCTTCAAACAACCGGAATGTGGTATCCCGGAATTTTTTTCCTACAATATTTTTTACATTTTCGTAAATTCCCCATACTGGTTTGACACCCCGTATCATACGGAGCCACTCCACCAGAAGGGAAGAACGTGTTTTATCAATATCATGGGAACCACACATGCCGCAGGCGTCCCTTTTGGAATAATGTACCTGCAGAGGGTTATACTCATACCCGCAGCTTCGGCATTTCCAAACCGCACCTGCCTGCTTGCCTGCCAGGGAAAAATCCTGACAGGGGCTTCCGCCACAGATCATGTTAAACGGTTCAATCTCCCTTTCGTCCACTTTTGTAATATCTCCCAGATTCAATGTTTCACTTGTACCATGAATCGCACAATAACTCTTTGCTGCATATTTATCAAACTCACAAAAATTCACCAAACTATATTTCATTCCTCATATTTCATGAGGTGTAGCTACACATTTTACCTAGGATTACTCACTTATTTCCTCCTGTCTCCTAAATTTTTTATAGTCTTCATGAGAAATCCACAGCTACAAACGAAATATCCATCTGGCATTACCTTACAATCATAGAATCACCCCTTCCCGTATCCAGAGTTTATCCTTCTGTCAAAAATTCTGTTGGTCTGCACCACCTCCTTTCCTAACACTCCCACTTTCGGATTGGTTATTTCTTTCTCACCGCTCTTCTTTCCTGATGTTTGCCAGCACCCTGGACACATACGCCTGCTTGGGTATCCCCATGCGGTATCCCTGCCGCTCATAGCTCTCTTCGATAAACGCAACCCGTACACGTCCATGCAGTTTCCTCTTTCCTATCCACTGCACTACTTTTTCCATCTCCGCTTCGCATTCGTCGATCTCCCATTTTTTGAAACATTCCTCATCATAGCTATTTTCCAAAAGAATACCCTCCTATCTTGCCTGTGCTATCTGGTATGATACTATGTTCCTGTGTCCTACCATTTTTTCTATCTTTTGTATGTTTGTCCCTTTTGTTTCAGTAAGAAGCGGCCTTTCCTTTTCTACCAGGCTGGAAAGCTCTTGGTTTTCCTTTTTATACTGCAAAAAAGCATTATAGTCTTTTCCCATAGGTGGAAGACGTACAAAAACCTCATACTCCATAAGGGTATATTTTCTTGCCAATTTTTTTGCCGCTTGTCTTCCCGGCAGGTCATTATCCAAACAGAACTGTATCTTCCTGATATGAGAATAATCTTTTAAGAACTTTTCCAAAGGACCATCGGAAAGCATTCCAAGTACCAGGATATTGTTCTGATAATCTTCCCGCAGTTCCATATCGGACATGGCATCAATGGCCGCCTCATATACATAGAGCGTATCACTGTTTTGGTCTACCAGATTAACCCCATAAGTTTTGTCATTCCCCGTAACATCTCCTTTAAAGGGTTTTCCATATTTATCCAGGGTTCCCCTCTGGCTGGCAAAACGTGGGATACCTTCCGTATCTTTTCCCACAAAAACCAGGTTATGGTACGTTCCGCTCTCATACAAAATCCCCTTTTTTACCCAAAAATCAATCATCTGCTTTGACAGCTTCCGCTGTTTTATCAGATAGCCATATAACCGGCAGCTGGTTTCTGATTTTGAAGGAAGTACAAAAGGTTCTTTCGGTATGTCTTTTCTCTGTTTTGTTTCTTCTATTTTTTCAGCCTGTCTTTCCGGTTGAAATTTTTGCATGGTTTCAGTACGGATATATCCGGCAAACTCCAGCAGATATTTGACTGCCTCCACAAAATCCATGTTTCTGAAATATTCCAGAAAGTCAATGGTGCTGCCACCTACCCCCTGGCTAAACCGGCACCAGGAAGACCGGTTGAAGATCATCACAGAGTCCATACCCACTGCCTGATAGAACCTGCCTTTCCTTTTCAATGGAATCCCTATCTGCTCCGCCAAATCCACTAAATCCACTGCCTTTGCAATCTGAATTTCTTCAGCCGTAAATTTTCCCATACTGCACCTCTTCATATTTCATATCCAGATAATGTGCCATTTCCGGGTGCAGAGCTTCAAAAGCAGTCAGGTAGCGGAAACAGGAACTATACTCTCCCTGTCCGGTACAAAATTCCCGCAGGCTCTTTTTTGAATACTGGGCGGGCTGGTTACACCAACGACTTAGATTGATATACATTCCCTTATAAACCTCCGGCGCCCGTTCCCATGCGGCATAGCGCATCAAATAAGCCAGGCACTTATACCGCATCAAAATCTCAATCCGTATGAAAACGTCCCGAATATCCTTTGCCCAAAAATCTGCTTTCCAGGTTCCTTCCCAGTCATAGCCGCACAGTACATACAGCTTAATTTTCTGGTAAGAAACTGGGATCACTTCCCGCAAAAGTTCCAATTTTCTTACAATAAGTTCCTGATCTTTGATATGGTCAAAGGCAAAAATCATACCGTTATCCAATTTTCCAGATGCCAGAAGTTCCATCTGCCTTTTCTGCATAATCCTCAGATCCAGCCCCTGCCGGAATTGAAACCGCCTGCCTGTTTCCAGGACACTGGAAAAGATTTTTTCCCACCCTGCACAGGCAAAAAAGTTATCGTCCAAAAAGCATAACTTCTTTCTGGACGGGTCATAAAATTCTTCCAATGGGCTTGCTGGTGCTGCACCGGTGCTGTTTTTGTTTACACAGAAACTGCACTTCCGAAAACATCCCCTGGTGAGGAAATCAATGGAATACTCCGTATAAAATTGGAACTCTTTCTTCTTTTTCTCTCCTTCGCTATGTTCTTTTACCATCTGGTCATACAAATGATAGTCCGGTGTATGGTGTTCAATCGCTTCTGGAAGTACCGGTGCTTTATCGTAAAAAAATCCAGTCCCTCCATAAACGGTTGTTTCCCTCGTCAAAATATGTTCCGGCACAAAGGTATCCGTAAACACTTTTGATACATAGAGCCGGTCATATTCCCCTGCCTGGCTATAATCCAAAAGAAGCTCTGTTTCAAATCCCTGCTCCTTCCAATAAGCGGAAAGTTTCATACATGCCAAGTTAGGAAACCGGTGTCTTTTCCGGTATAAAAGATCTGCATCTATAATCCCTATCCTCAACGCCTGCTCCTTTCCATACGGGTAGTTCCGGTTTTCTTCTCCCCTTTGACTGCCTCTTTTCTTTCTTCCTTTTCCTTGCATTCTGCCGGGCAATATGATTTTCCATTTGCTTCCATGATTTCTGCAAATTCACAAATATGGAACACCCTTGCCCCTACCTGTGTGTGGTATTCATCAATATAGGTACAAACCCGTTCTTCCCTTTTTCCATCTGGATATACAATCTCTATGGAGTCCCCGTCTGCTATGCTGAACAGGGTATGATAATGGCTGTCAATAAACCGTATTCTTTTTTTCTCTTCCATGCTTCTCACCTCATATTGCCAAAGAAAGGACAGCCGCAGCCGCCCTTTCCCAAGTTTAAAAACTGATTTTTATTTTCTATGCCTTTTTATGTCTTTTTCTGTAATAAAGTAGGCCTGCTACCATACCTGCACTTACACCAAGAGCCAGCAAAGGCAGGAACCAGTTTGTATCATCACCCGTTTTTGGTCCTGGTTTTACGGTACCTGGTGTTTCTGGTATTTTTTTATTCTGGATCTCTTTTACCACTTCAATGACTGGTGTTTTATCATTCTGATAGGTAAATACGATTTCCCACTCTTCTTCCGTCTTCTCATATCCCTTTAAGGTGGCAGTTTCTTTCAGCACATAGGTGATCGGTTCTTTGAAAACACCATTTTCATAAGTTCCAATTGGAAGTAGTTCTGAAACTGCTTTTCCATCTTTTCCAGTCTTCAAACGTCCTACTTCTTTTCCGGTTTCCTTTTCCAGCAGAACAAATTCTACTCCTTCCAGAGCCGCTTTACTGTCTGTATCTGTTTTTACAATAACCAGTTGTCCCATAGCACGCTCATCTTCCATCTTCACCTTCTGAATTTCTCCCGTTTCTTCTACTGTAAACTCCACGTCATTAGCCACAATATATCCATCAACTGCCGCTTCTTCATGCAGAGTATAAGTACCTACCGGAAGGTACTCAATCAGGTGTTCCTCTCCTGTGGTCCAGGACTCTACCACTTCCCCGTCCTGATCCAGAATCTGTAGCTTCGCTCCCTCAATTTCTTTTCCATCTGTAATATCTGTTTTGGAAATCGAAACTTTGGTATGGTCGTCCTCCATTTTCACTTTTTGTACGTCCCCTGTTTCTTCCACAACAAATTTCACATCTTCTGCCCGGACATATCCCTGTTCCGTAGGCGCCTGTTCTTCATGCAGTACATATTCTCCTTGTTCCAGTGCATAGACTACATGAGGTTCTTTCTTAGATACCCACTCTTCTACCACCTTTCCGTCCTGATCTAAAATCTGCATTTTTGCACCTTCAATTTCCTGTCCGCCAGTCAAATCTACTTTTGTAAATTCTGTAATGGTAGGCTGATTAGAAATTTCTTCTGAAAAAGCGAGAAGTTCAAGGGTCTGGTCTGTATAAGACGCATCAAATGAATACACCTCATCATTTGGCAGGTATCCCGGCTTATGCTCCACTTCCTGAATATAATATTTTCCATGAGGAAGATCTGCCTGAAATACCAGCTTGCCCTTTTCATCTGTTGTTCCCAGTTCAATCAGGGCATCTTTTTCTACAACTACTTCCCCGGCAGCATTTTTGATGTTCTCCTGCGCATACAGCCCGAATACCACTCCTTCCAGCGGTTTTCCGGTTTCTGCGTCTTTCTTCAGAATACTCAGGGAAACTTTCTGTCGCTGATTGGTAAGTTCCATTGTTACATAATCCACTGCTACTTCCTGTCCCTTATATGCAATTTCAAATTCTTTTGCTTCCGGGTCAAGCACGCAGTTCTGACCTGCCTTTTCTTCCACTACATAGTATTTTCCGATAGGAAGATTATTCAGGACTGCCTTTCCTTCTTTATCTGTTACCATACGGGCTACCAGGGCATCTTTTTCATATTTTACAATGCGGTTTCCTGCTTCGTCTTTCTGTCCGTCCGGGGTATAAATGGTTTCCTTTGCATGAATGGCAAATTCTGCACCTTCCATATTCCCTTCTTCATAGTCAAATTTATAACCTTTCTCTTTTTCCATGACTTCTTCCCCGGTGAAGAAACTGCTTACCTGATTTACGAAACCTGCTACACCGTTTTTCATCTTCGTCAGGAACTTTTCTTCTACTTTAGAAGCACCAGAAAGTTTTTCTCCCTTTTTATGGATTGTAAGGCTTCCTACTGCTTCATCATTATACTGTTCAATGACAACAATAAATTTACCGGTTTCCTCTTCTACCTGGTGTACAGTATCAGAATCTACGGTAATAGTGATCGGCGCTTTCTTTGCCCCCTGGTATGTGCCTCCGTCTGCAACTTCATTCAGTGGAACTTCCTTTCCGTCTTTTAAGAGGGCATTTTCAAATCCTACCTGTACATAATTTTCCGGCGCTTCCACTTCTTCAATCCGGTAAGTGCCACATTTTAACTGCTCCGGTGTAATCAGGTATCCCTCTTCGTTGGTCCTGAACACAGATACCACTTCTTTTTTCGGATATCTTACGATCATTTCCACATATTTTTCTGCTTCCACATCATAAATCTTATAAGCTGCACTGTTATCCAGCACCGGCTTCTGCGTCTGGGCATCTTTTTTCACAATCTTGAAGTAATACTGCAAAGGACGGTCATCAAACACACGCCATACCTGGGGTTCCCGGCTGTCTTCTGAAATCTGTACGATAAATGGACGAATCCCTTTTAAATTTTCCGGAACTGTAGACTCAAACACCACATAGGTTCCATAAGGAAGTTCTGGACTCTTTAAATATCCTTTCTTATCTGTAAACAGCTCTGGTACCGTAATCTTTTTACCATTCTCCCAATAAGAAGCGGTTTCGTCTTTGCTGTAATCATAGGTGATAAAATCTTCCGGGGTATAATAAGAACCATTTCCCGGCTTCAAACTTCCATCTTTTACACCAGACAGCTCACTGATGAGGAATACCTTAAATCCAGCTCCTTCTACCAGTTCTGTTTCTGTCTGCTCCCCATCTTCTGAGATCTTGATAAGCTGAAAGGCCTGTTTCTCTACAGTTTCCTTTACAGTTACTTCCCGGTGTACAATCTGTACCTCCTGTCCTTCATACGAAACCTCTACGGGATACTCTGTTTCATCTAACAGATACCCTTCTGCCGGCTCTATTTCTTTCACGAAATAATTTCCAAGATACAGGTTTTTGAAATCTACAGTTCCTTCACTGGAAATCGTACCCTGCGCTACAAGTTCCCCTTTTTTATGGACAATCCCATCTTTCTTATTGGGGTGTTCAATATCTTCTGCAGCATATAATCCGTATTTTGCCCCTACTAAGGTTGCATCACCCTGGGAAATAAATCCCTGGGAATCCTGATCAATCTTACTTACATGAACTTCTCCCCGTACTTCCTCATTTTTAAAATCATGAGAAAAAGTATATGTGTAGGTGCTGTCGTCTTTATATTCATAGAAGAAACGATACACCTCATCTGTCATATAATACTTATCCGGTGCCTGGATTTCTTTTACGCTGTAATGGAAATTCAAAGGAATATCCGCATGGAACACAGCCATTCCTTCCCTGTCGGAAACAGCACGTTCCACCAGGCTTCCCTTTTCTACAAGAACCTTTCCGTCTGCCGCTGTCAGGTCTTCTTCTGCATACAATCCAAACGTCGCACCCTCCAGGGTAACGTCATCATGTTTCGATTTTTTCACTACATTTACGGAAATCTCCGGTCTTGCATTGGTAAAAGTGGTTTCCCCCTGGGATAACTCTACATTCTGTCCTGCATAGGACAAGGTTACAAACTGGGTACGTTCCTGTTCTGTTTTTCCAATCACCAGATTTTCCGGTGCTTTCTGTTCTACAACCTTATATTTTCCAAGATACAATTCTTTGGAAACAGCACTTCCATCTTCCCCGGTTGTCAGACTTTCTACCAGATCCCCTGCTTTATGCACCTTCGTCACTTTATCCTGGCTGTAAATATCCTCTGCCGCATAAATGTTATATTCTGCCCCTGCAAAGTCCGCATTTCCATATACAAAAGTCAGGTTCCCCTCTTCTCCGGTTACTCCTGTCAAAACTTCACCTTTTTTACGGATTGTGATTTTTCCTTTCTGCTCTTCATTCGTCACTGCAACAGAAGTTGTTTTTCCTGTTTCCAGCTTCACGTTAAAAGACTCTGTATTCAGCTTATATCCTTCTGGAACAGAAATTTCTTTTAAGTATACCGTATCCTGGGTTTTCGGAAGCTCCACCTCAGAAGTACCGTTGCTGTCTGTGGCCGGCATCTGCACAAGAAGATTTTTACATGCACTGTCTGCATAAATACCAAAAACAGCGCCGGACAGATTTACTTTACTGTTCTTATCTTTTTTTGTTACCTTTACCCTTGCCAGATCCAGCCACCTCACCGTAAATTCCACAGAAGCACTTTCTTCTTCAAAAAATGCCCCATACCCAATGTCCTGAGAACCAGAACCCGTAGACAATACTAAAGTCTTCCACTGGGTTCCCATTTGTCCTTTCAGCTTACCGCTGTTCCATGTACCCGTTACAGTTTTGGGAGAGCTGAAATAGAATGTGGTATTTCCATTGATCTTTACGGTTCCTGTCTGTTTTATACTTCCACTGTGATAAGTCACATTCTCTGGCATTTTTAAAGTAATATAGTTTCTATGGTCACCTTTTAAAGTAAACTCCCCGGTACGCTGTTCCTTTCCACTTTCATAAGCCTTTGCTTCCTTTGGGGACAACGTGATTGCTGCTGTTGGAGGCGCTTCCAGGCTGTAAATATGCTGGATATATCCCCACACACCGCTTGCCTTAATATCTTCAAAAGTGCAGCCATAAAAACCGTCCATGCCACAATAAGAATAAGCGGCAGCTAAATGCGTAAAAATATACTTTGTCTTCCAGTCAAAAGAGGGCATATACTCCCCGGTAATGTCCCCAGGACCGCCATATCCATAATAAAGGACTTTCTGCAATTCCGGGTTGCTTTCAAATTCATTTGCTACATAATCCGAGGTCGGTGGGGAAGCCTTCATAGACTCCAGACAATATGCTACATGGCCATTTACAGTGAAATAGGAAGTAGAATAGTTCCCCACGTTAGAAGGGTATGGGATTTTTTCTCCCTGTACCAGATGTACATTGCTTCCTTTTTGCTGCTCCATTGCTGCCGGAACAACCGATAAGAACATTCCCTTATCCTCTTTTGGTGTCAGATCAATCAACTCTGCCCCTGCATCTGGCATTTCCGGTTCTTCCGTCAGTACCTCCGGTATCTCCGGGTCAGGGTCCGCCTCACCGTCCTCACCGGAGCCATCTTCGGTATGCTGGCTTACTTCTCCCTGGGGTTCCTGTGTGCTGTTTTCCCTTGCTTCTACCACAATTCTTCTCATAATCTGATAGGAAGGGTTTCCGCTTAACGGATCAACACAATAAAATGCCTGGTAAGAACCTGGGGTATTGAAATCAAAAGAATTGCCGGAGTCCCCTTCTGCTTTCAGAAACGTTACCTTTACTTTTTCATCATTTTTCTGAAAACCCCTGTAATCTGTTTCCAGGTCAAAGGGCTCTCCTGCTTTTATGGTAAGGTCCTCTGCATACACCAGTTCTTCTTCTGTCAGTTGCTCCTTTACCTCTTCCAACTCCGGTAATGTTTCCGAAGCAGCCTCCTCCTGTTTTACTTCCTGTATCTGTGCATGTTCCTCAGACTGTTCAGAAGCCAGTGCGGTGATCCCTGTATTGAGTAACGTAGAACAACTAAGAAGAAGTGCCAGCGTCCCAGCCAGCAGCCTTTTCTTTTTTCCTTTCATCATAGCTTTGCTCCTTTTCATTTTTTCGTCAAAAAAAGCAGGCCACACAAGCCTGCTTTCCATTTTCTATCTTCTTTTTTCTATCATTTGTATACGGTCTGTCCCGTATCCAATGCACCTGTCAATCCCCTTTCTATTCCCTGCTCCCTGCATGGAACACTGCCAAAACAAGCTGCAGAACCAGCAGAAACAAACATATTACCAGTTTCCCTGTCAGATACAGCAGTTTCCCCACTGCAATGAAAATCCCTTTTACAACTTCCCATACACTTCTTCCTACTGCCATATCTTTTTCCTCCTTATTCTTCAAATGCCCCATAAAATTCCGCAAACCGTAAATCTTTTTCCATACAGGCTTCTTCCTTTTCCCTGTCCTCTGCTATCGCTCCACCGTCAGAAAGTTCTCCCTGAACTGCCTTTTCCAGCACACCTAGCTTCTCAAAGGCTTCTTCCTGTGCCATTGAAACCGCTTCTTTTACGATTTTACAAAATTGTTCTTTCTGGTTCTCCAGAAGGGTATTTAATAGTTTCATCTGCTGTACTTCTTCTTCCTGCTGTAGATACTTGGCAAAATAAACGATTGCTTCTGCTATAAAGTCGTCTTTTGTCTTGAAAATATCTTTGTTATACTCCTTCAGATACCGATAAGCCTGATGATGTACCGGTCTGCTTTTATACAGCCGCAGTGAAGTTGTATATACTTTTTCCGTATCCATAAGTTTTCACTTCCTATCATGCTGTCCGCATTTTCCTCTGTTTTGCCCGGATAATACTTTTCACTGCTTCTTCACAGCCCCTTGCATTGGCATGTATATCTGTTACAAACTGTACATCTTTTCCCTCATTGGCTCCAAAATGCTCCACAATGGAAGAACCGCCGCCCATAAACACCATTTTGGTCAGATCCAGATTATAATGGTTTGCCTGTATGATACCATAAATTTCCTCTGCGTAGGACTTCAAACAGTTTTTTATGACGTCCTGATACTGCTTCGGGCAGTCATAGCTTCCTGTCCTCATAAATGCTTCTGTAATATATGCCGGTACCCCTGCCCCTGTTTTGGCAATGGCTTCCTCATTGACTTTTCCGATACAGTACAAAGCTGCCTTATCTGAAATCGAATACTTCCCGTCCGGCATTCCGTCAACAAACTCTACCAGGTCGGTAGTCCCTCCACCAATATCTACTAAAAGGCAATAACCGGGAACCGCTTCTAAAAGTGTATGGATTACCACATGCCCCTGCATAAAAACAAACACATTTTCCAACGACACATGATAATGTACCCCTTCATAACGGAAATGCAGTTCCTTTGTCTTTAACAGATATTTCTTGAAACTTTCTTTCTGCTGCTGAAATCTTCTGGGCGGTAGGGCAGCTCCCATTTTTACGGAAGCGTCTGTCAATCCCCGGAAACGCATTTCCTGCGCCAGTGCTGCAAGGGTAAGAAGATAATAATTTTCATTCTCTGTCTTATCCACACACTCCTTTTCCGGCACTTTCCCTCCCACATAATAAAACTGGTTCTGGTATTCCAAAATGTGCTCCAGGCTGTCCGGCCTTGCCTGCAAAGGCTGGATTGCTGCTGAGAATACCGTATTTGCAGTTTTCATGTTACGGTTTCCATGATCAATTCCAATAATCATTTTAGTTTCCACGTTCTTATCCTCCTGAAAGTTATAGTTTGTATTTTATCTTGTCCTCTTTGGTTCTTGACCTGTTTCTTTCTTTTCTTTGTCTATCACAGGAAGTTTTTCAAACAGTTCCCCTATCACAGCTTCCATTTCCTGAAACTTCATTTCATCTGGCATACACAGAAAAACAATCACTGCGTCAGTCAGACGTTCCCCATTCTCTTTCCGGTAAAATTCCGTATAAGAACCCCAACAACCGTCCTCACCTGCATAAAACTTTTTTGTCTTCTCATTTACTTTTATGAGGTATTCTTCGGTATCAACAAAAATTTTCCGAATGGATACTTTTTGTAAATCGTATTTCATGCTGTCCATATAAACCGGAAGGTGTTCCTCCGGGGCAAAATAGACATACATTGTGCAATAAGTATCTCCTTCCGTCCCCATCTCCTGTAAGATAATCCCGGCTTCAAACATTTCCGGCGGAGCATAATCTACTACAAAATCCGACTCCTTATCCTGCGAAGGTTTTTCAAAACGCCCTGAATCTCCAACCTGAAAATGTTCGGGGCACTGAATACGAAACCTTTCTTCCCTCATTCTGTATATTCCTCCATAATCTCACTAATATCTTTTTGAAATAACCGCTGAAGCCGGACAACTACATAGACATTGGGCTTTTGCTGTCCGTATTCAATCCTCTGATACGTCCGAAGACTGATACCCAAGACAGCCGCAAGTTCTATCTGTGTATATCCATGAGCTGTCCTGAATTTTCTTAATTTTGTTACTTTCTATCACACTCCTTACGTCTGAGGGATAGCTTCCTGATAAGCAAACAGATTGGATATATAGCTGTTTGCTGTCAATGTGGCATTGTATAAAGCGGTAAGCAGCACTGCCCGGATATTTTTGGCTTTCCTTGTACACTGCTTAATTGAGTCTATCACATACTCTACGGTAAACTTATCCAGCTTTTTATACATTCCCTGTACAATGCCAAGAGGACGTTCTTCCTGATTTACCCTTATGGTCTTTGCATTAGACGTCAAAACATCTACTACAAGCCCTACAATCTCATTGAGTAGTTTTCTGTCAAAAGGTCTGTCTATCCATATCGCATCATAATCAATCTGATCTTTGAACTGTTCTTCTGCTGCCTGATAGGATAAGATAGGATTATCTCTATACCCATTCCCTATTTCTGTTGTATTCTTTTGGGTACTTTCTGCTGTAGTCTTTGTAGTAATCTCTGTATTTGTATGCCCGCTATCAGTCTGAGGTCCCTCTTTGGGTATCCAGGGCTCTGTTTCCCTGTCGGGGTATGCTCCCTCTTTGAATGGTGATACCCTCTCCCTTTGGAAAGGTACAGCCCTCTCTTCTACAAAATGTATCTCTTCCTCTATGGCTGTATGGAAACTGATTTTCTCTGCTTTGGATTTCCCTTTGCCTTTTTCAAAAGAAACCGGATCTGCTCCTGTTTCTTCCGGATAAGTCAATTCTTTTAACCGGTCTACGATCAATTCCAGATACAGAACATTATTTACAACAATCCCATTCATGGAAATGGTTCTAAATACCCGTTTTACCACACCCAGCTTCTCTAAAAATACCACTGCATTTGTCGCTTCTTTTTTGGAAATCCCAAACTGTTCGCTGATCTGCTGGTAACTTCTCTGAAGAAGGTCTGACTTAAATTTCTTTCTTACCCCAATGACCTGTCCGGTTCCTTCATCTCTAATTTCTGTAGGCTTATACCAATACACAATATCTGCCAGTATAATAATCGCTGTCAGATTTGGCTTTCCGCTTTCTCTGATGATTGTCCGATACCACACCTGCGGAATGATATTTCCAGATATGTTCAGTTTTGCATTTTCATCTACAATTTCATTTCCAGTGCTATAGATACCTCCATTCATTCGTTTATTCCTCACTTCCCTGCTTCTTTTCTTTTTCAAACAAAGCACTTATTTCTTCATCTGCTCTTTTGCCTGCCACTAGGCACGCATACCAGGAACTAAGGAAAATAGCTGTTACAACAATCATAATCACTTTTATCATCGCTCCGTCCTCCCAAGAAAAAAGGACCAAGCCAGCTAACAGAATCTTTTAACTAACCTAGTCCTTAACATATTTTTTTACAATGTATTGCAACCGAATGGTTTTTCACAAACTTGACCGCCTGTGAGAATGGATATAATTTTGACAGGACCAGTAGCAATAGGTTTCTATCTTTAAGAGCCCCTGCCTTCTCATTTCTACTATGAGAAATTCATTCCCGGTCTATGAATTTTCTACCCTTTATGGTATAATAGAAAAAAGACTAAATTGGCGTGAGCCCTTATTTTATAAGGAATCTGCTAACTTAGTCTTATTTTAACATGACCACC
>UMDW01006825.1_pt1 | contig 75489 bp, 60 predicted proteins | sample 1964611 | NCBI WGS metagenome assembly UMDW01 (sample SAMEA4836006, study PRJEB28245) | human gut metagenome | biome: gut microbiome; material: fecal sample | place: Denmark | collected 2008 | reverse complement strand
AAATAGATAATTTTAAATAAATAGATAATTTTAAAACTTGGTAAAAATAATTAATAATCGATATTATAAAAAAATAAAAAATAGATAACTTTAAATAAAATTTTAACTTGGAAAAATAATTAATGCAATAACTGAAAACTAATAAATAACAGAGGCAAATAAAATGAAAATACGGAATTTCTTATAATGACTAAAGTTTAGATGACAAAAATATTTTAAGGGGGACGAGTCAATATGCAAGGTGCTAATCTAATAATAGAATGTCTAATAAAAGAAGGCGTAACAACCATGTTTGGTTATCCAGGAGGGACTGTAATACCTATATACGACGCATTATACGACTATACAGACAAAATAAAACATATTAGAACATCACACGAACAAGGTGCTGTTCATGCGGCAGATGGATATGCGAGAACTTCTGGAAAAACAGGTGTATGCGTAATAACATCAGGCCCAGGGGCTACAAATGCAGTTACTGGAATAGCCACTGCATATATGGATTCATCACCTCTTGTCATAATATCAGGGCAAGTTGGAACAAGTCTTCTTGGTAAAGACACATTCCAAGAAATAGACATAACAGGGGTGACTTACTCTATAACAAAACATAATTTCTTAGTTAGAAAATTAGAGGACCTTCCTAACATAATAAGAGAAGCGTTTATAATCGCAAATGAAGGAAGAAAAGGTCCAGTTCTTATAGATATACCTAAAAACTTACAAGTTACAGATTTAGATTACAACATGGACGATTATGTGCCATCATATCAAAATAAAAAAACAAAAGATAAATTCCAAATAAAGGAAGAAAATGAAACTAAAAGCAAATTACAGGGTGCTGCTAATTTAATAAAACAATCTCAAAGACCTATAATATACGCAGGTGGAGGAGTAAAATCAGTAGATCAGTATAAACTACTAAAAGAATTTGCACAAAAAATAAATACGCCAGTACTAAATACGCTTATGGGGCTTGGCGGAATAGATAGAGCAAATCCGCTTTCTTTCGGACTTGTAGGAATGCACGGAAGTAGAGAAGCAAATCTAGCTATATCAAATTCAGATTTAGTTATATCTATAGGTGCTCGCTTTAGTGATAGAGTAATAGGAAACAAAGATGAATTTGCGAAAAATGCAAAAGTAATACAAATAGACATAGATTCATCAGAAATGAGCAAAAATATCCAAGCCGAAATAGAATTAGTGGGGGATTTAAGCGACGTGCTTAGTGGTCTTTTAGAAAAAGTAGAAGAAAAAGACAATACAGCATGGTTAAAAGAAATAGATGGATTTAAAGATACTGGTCATAAAATAGACGAAAAAGCATTCCATCCGAAAAATATATTAGAAGCATTTAATAAAAAATTAGGAAGTAAAAACACAACAGTAGTAACAGACGTCGGCCAACATCAAATGTGGACAGCACAATACTGGCAATTTGAAGAAGGAAGAAGCTATATAACATCAGGTGGACTAGGCACAATGGGATTTGGTCTAGGAGGAGCAATAGGAACAAAATTAGGAACTCCAGAAAAAAACGTGTTATTAGTAACAGGAGACGGTAGCTTTAAAATGAACTGCAATGAACTTGCAACAGTTGCAACACAAAATCTTCCTATAGTAATACTATTATTCAACAACAATGCACTAGGAATGGTTAGACAATGGCAAAACTTATTCTCAGATAAGAGATATTCAGAAACAGATATATACGATAAAACAGATTATATAATGCTTGCAAATGCATATGGAATCGAAGGTCACAAAGCACAAAATCTAGACGAATTAAGCGAAATACTAGGTAGTTTAATATTAGACAAACCAGTATTTGTGGAATGTAAAATAGATCACGATATAAATGTGTTCCCAATCGTTCCACCAAATGATAACCTACTTAATTTAATATGTAATTAATTTGTTATTAATAAAAAAAGAAGCATTGAGAAATATAATTTGTAATGCTTCTTTTTTACAAAAAGGCACACTTTTACAAGGCATTTAAGGTAAATGATACTTAATAAATTCAATATTTAATGTAAAAATTAATAATTATTATTTTATAAACCTTAATTTATCAATATTAATAACCTTATTAAATAGTAATTGCGAATATAGTATATATCCCCCTCCAAAACCACTGTGAGTATATTTAACAACTTTGTGATAAATGATTCAAATTTTTGTACTATAAAATTGTTTGTTTGATGTAATTATTTAAGTTAATTTATATAAATTCTACTTTTCTATCTTGAATTTGTTTTTTAGTAATAGATAAGTTTTTTGTCGCAAATTCCATAAATAAGTCTACTATTCTCGAAGTTTTACTTAATCTATGTGCAATAAATAAAAAAGAAAACCATGAAAGATAATTATTTAAATATTTAGTAGATACACCATGGAAGTTAGCTAGCCACTTACATAAACCTCTATGGTACATATTTACATGTTTTACTGTATAAAAAGATGAATCCATTCTACTTTTTGCTTTTTTAAATCTTAAGTTTAATTTTTTAGCAGTATGTATATATGTAGATTGCATAAAAGAACATATAGTTACATTTTTATTGACCCTGTTTTCGAAAAATGATAACATATCTTGATATTTTTCCTTACTAAAAACATTAAAATAAGTATTTTCTACTATTCTTGTAAGTACATGTCCACTTCTGTCAATTGCTGTATTAATTTCAACCTGCATTGGTTTTATATATTTTTCTGGATCTTTTAAAAAGTAGTTTTTATTCATAAAAAGAGAGCCACCTGTATGAGATATAAATTCATATTCAAAATTCGAAAAATATGTATCTTCTGTTATGTCTTTTTTAGGGCTCATGCCTTTAAATGACTCATTTATAAAACAATGGTCTGTGCAGACGATACCTTCAAATACTTGATCTCTCAGGGATAGATTTATTATATCTAAAATTCTATGTCTCATAAAAAATGATGTTGGGATGCTTACACCAACTTTTTGAGCACAGTATTTTATTGTGCCACCTTCTATCATAAACTGACAATATTTTAACCATGTATCTAGACTTAGTTTAGTATTGGAAAGTGGAGAAAAACTTCTTTCATCAAACGTAGTTCTACAATTTTTGCAAATATATCGTTGACGTTGATTAGTCTTTCCATTTTTATTTAAGTCAAAACTACCGCATTTTGGACACTTTAAATCATTTTTAAATCTTTTTCTAAAAACTTCATCTTCTCTTTCATATATGCCATCTAAATAAGCTAGTGATTTTTTTGCCTCTTCTATAGTTTTGCAATTTTTAAACTCTTTGGCATCTTTAACTTCTTTAGAAGTTTTAAATTTTACATTTTTCGATTCATTATTCAAAATTATGTCATTATAATTTAAAATTTTATCACGATAGATATAGGGGGTATATGCAGACTCTATTTTATATTTTATTATTTTTATTAAAGACTCTAGATCTTTTTTATCTAGTCCTTGAATTAAAGATTCTAAATTTTTAGGTTCGAATACAACAGGTTCTTTTTGTTTTAACATATTTTTTCCTACCTTTTTTAGTAATATTTTGTTAATTTTTAACTTAAAAACATTTATATTACTGATATTCATAAAATTTTATTGTTTGTTATTTTATGGTGTAATACACGTTTTTTTGATTATATCCAGATTGAAAAAATATATTCAGTTATCACAAAGTTGTTAAATATACTCATATGGTTGAGAAGATGGGGATAGAGGTTATATGGATTATGGGATTATAATATTTAAATAATTGTGAAAAAAATATCATAAAAGAAATTATTTTTTAACAAAGTGTGTAGTTTAATTTTGTAGAAAATTTTGCATTTTAGAGATACATAGTGTAATATTATCAAGTGAAGATTTAATATCTATAAAATAATTAATAGTTAAATCATAAATTCATTATAAAATAGAATTGGTTTTTAAAAATTTATTCCAAAATGGAATGGGTTTGTCGTATAATGAATTGATTTAATATGTAAGATAATATACTATTATAAGTAAGAAATGTTGTTATATAAATGTAAATTTAGCAATAGCTTAAATAATTTAACCCACCCTTGCACGATAATTTAATTATCGTGTTTTTTTTTATTTATTTTTTTAAAGAAAAAATGGAGATATTTTTTATCAATTACAGGTTAAAGTTTGTTAAATATATTTAATAATGGAATTTATTGTTTTTGAGTTGGCGAATAATTTTGTTAAAAGGGTATACTTTTTAGTATTAAAATATATATAGATTTATCATAAATCAAAATTGTTGTAAGATAATAGGATTATTTATGGTGTAGATATAGTTAAGTTTTATTGATTTAATAAGGGGTGATAGTATGAATGGTAGAAAGATAGATCAGTTTATTAGGGGTGTTAGGTTAGATAGAGAAAAGGTTGGGAGTTTTTATAATGTGGCACTAATATTGATGAGTTGAGTAAGGAGATTCCATGGGATTTTTTGAAGGGTTATGGTGGAAAGTCGCTTCATGATGTATCGTATGGGGAGTCTTTTTTTGCTCTTATTATGAATAAGTTTGGGAAGAATGGGATATATATATTGGATGAACCGGAAGCGGCTTTGTCGCCGATTAGACAGATGAGTTTGATTTCGCGAATGGACGACGAGCTTGTCAAGGGGGGCAGCCAGTTTATAATTGCGACGCATTCGCCGATTTTGATGGCGTATCCGAAGAGTTTTATATATGAAACTAAGGAAAATATCGAACGTGTGAGTTATGAGGAGAGCGATAATTATAATATTACGAAAGATTTTTTGAATAATTATAAAAAAATGATTCACATGTTGACTAAATAATATATAATAGCTATAAAGAAAAAATATTTTATATATTAATTTAATATTGTAGAAATTAAGGAGGCAGAAAATTATGGCTGAACAAAGAGTGACTGGATCTTCTCAAAGAAATGCGAAGGATGTTGCGTATGAACTTACTGAGTTATATTATACTACTGTAGTAGATAAAGAGAAAGTTAAAGAGGCTTCGCCTGAGGAAGTGGCTGAGACTTATATGAAGATATATAATAAGATTACTGGAGTTAAATAGAAAAATTGATTTTGCTATTTACATACATAGTAAAAAGAGGGGCTTTAGGGCTCCTTTTTTATAGGGGAAAGAGTAGGATGGAGATTTAAAATAAGGTGAGATAGGGTAAGTATGTGAATAAGATAGATAAGATAGATCAAATAGGAGAATAGATGTTTAGATAGAATAGATGAGATAGATATTTAGATGAGGGGGATGATTTTTATAAAGGGATAGAGGTATGAAAAATATATTCCAAAAAATGTAAAAATTTTCTTTAGAGAAAACGATATCAGAGAATATTTATATTTACTACAGGAGCAAAACAATATACAATATACATAAGGGTAAACATTTTAAATATTAGAAAAAGGTAAATAATACAATAAAAGCAAATAATATAATATTGGAAAAATGATTTACCGAAAAAAATTATAAAGTTTTAAGAATTGAAAGAGGGAAAATAAATGAATTACATGGAGATTTACAATCAATGGCTTGAAAGTGATTATTTTGATGCCGATACTAAAAAAGAACTTGAAAATATTAAGGGAAATGAAAAAGAAATTGAAGACAGATTTTATACAGATTTAGAATTTGGTACTGCGGGGCTTAGAGGAATTATAGCTGCTGGGACTAACAGAATAAATATATATACTGTTAGAAGAGCGACTTTTGGTCTTGCTAATTATATTATAAAAAATACTACAGAGGAAGAAAAAGAAAGAGGAGTTGTTATTGCTCATGACAATAGACACATGTCTAGAGAGTTTTGTCTTGAAGCTGCTAATACTTTAGCTGCTTGTGGAATTAAGGCTTATATATTTGATTCTTTAAGAACTACTCCTGAGTTATCTTTTGCTGTTAGAAAATTACATACTATTGCGGGAATTGTGATTACTGCTAGCCACAACCCACCAGAATACAATGGATACAAAGTTTATTGGGAAGATGGGGCACAAGTTATGCCTGAAATCGCATCTGCAATTACTACTGAGGTTAATGCAATAACTGATTATTCTACTATACCAACTATTAAAGATGATCAAAAAGATTTAGTTGTTATGTTAGATGACAACCAAGATACTGCATTTATCGAAGCTGTTAAAACTCAAGTTATTAAAACAGAGTTAGTTAAAAAGGTTGGAAAAGAGTTCAAAATAGTTTACACTCCACTTTGTGGAACTGGAAATGTGCCTGTGACTCGTGCTTTAGCTGAAGTTGGGTTCGAAAATGTGATAGTTGTTCCTGAAGAACAAAATCCAGATCCAAATTTTGCTGGAATTGAATATCCAAACCCAGAAGAACACAAAGCTTTGACAAGAGGTATTGCACTTGCAAAAGCTGAAGGTGCTGACTTAGTTATAGCAACTGACCCAGACTGCGATAGAGTTGGGGTTGCTGTTAAAACTACTACTGGCGATTATGCACTTCTTACTGGTAACCAAATAGGCGCAATGCTTACTAATTATATAATAGAAAGTTCAAAAGAAGAAAATAAATTAGATCCTAAAGCTACTTTAGTTAAGACTATAGTAACTTCAGAATTCGGTGCAGATATAGCTAGAGCTAACAACTTAGGCGTTATAAATGTTCTTACTGGATTTAAATTTATAGGTCAAAAAATAAAGTCATTTGAAGAAAGTGGCGACAGAACTTACTTATTCGGATATGAAGAAAGTTACGGTTACTTAGTTGGTACTCATGCGAGAGATAAAGATGGTGTTGTTGCATCATTATTAATCTCTGAAATGGCTGCTTACTATTATGATAAAGGCATGAGCTTATATGAAGGATTACAAGAATTATACAAAAAATACGGATATTTCAAAGAAAAAACTATATCATTAACTTTAAAAGGTATAGAAGGTCTTGCTAAAATAAAAGAAATAATAACTTATTTCAGAGAAAACGACATAAAAGAATTTAATAATACAAAAGTTGTCGATTTAAAAGACTATCAAAAAGGTATAGATGATTTACCAAAATCTAACGTATTAAAATACTTCTTAGAAGACGGTTCTTGGATAGCGGTTAGACCATCTGGAACTGAGCCAAAACTTAAATTCTATGTTGCTGTTAAAGGGCAAGATGAAGCTGAGTGCGCTGGAAAAATAGCTAATATTGAAAGTGATATAAATAAGATAATAGATCAAGTTAAATAGTTATTTAAGAGATTAAATAATTATACTTGTTTAAGATATTAAATAGATGTAATTATTGAAAATGTTAAATAGTTGTTGAAAATGAAATTGGCACTGAGTTTTGTGGCAGTTGAGTTGGATATAGCGAATTTGATATAAATATGATAACCATTTAAATATAATAATTTTACTTATAGGGCGGGAACTTCTGGGTTCCCGCTTTTTACATAGTTCAAAAAAATTATCTTGTAAAAGGTCTTTTGAATAAAGATTTCTCTATTGATATAAATCTCCTGCTAAGTCTTCCAATTTATCTTTATCTAATATTACCAACTTTTTATTATCCCTTTTTATAATTTTTTCTAATTCAAATTCTTTTACTACTCTCAATAAATGTCTATAACTTGTTCCTAAAAACTCTGCTATTTGTGTTAAATTTTCTGTATTATTGTTATCTTCATTTGTATAACTTGCTAAAATGTAGCTTGCCAATCTATTTTCTAATGGATAAAGAATATTTACTGAGTTTGATACTGATAAACTAGCTAGCTTTAATGCCAAGTGTGTTGAGATATAATGTAGAAATTTTGAATCTTTTAAATATTTTTCCTCTATTATTTTTCTAGGAACTGCTATACAGATACAATCTCTAATTGCTTGGATATTGCATTGAAACTCAATTTTGTTTAAGAGTTCTATTTCACCGACTATTTGAACTGGTGAGTAAAATCTAACCAAAAGAGATTTTCCATTTGGTGTAGTAATATATACTTTTGACTTTCCTTCAACAAACAAATATAAATATTTTAGCTCTTCACCTGATAAACAAATATGTTCATTTTTCTTGAAATGATGTATCTCCATATAAGGATATATATCACTTGAGAATATTTCATTTATTTTATATTTGTTAATATAGTAATTTAATTTTTTATTATCGTTTATCTTTAACATTATTTTCTCCTTAAAAAATAATATACAAAAATGTGACATATGTCATATTTTGTGCAGTTTTCTATTTGATATTATACTAAAGGCAATAAATTGTAAATTATAAAATTTTTGAAAAGGAGATTATTATGACATTATTATTAAATATCTTAGGAATTATTGTTGTTATATCTGGGCTATATCTTTTTTCTGAAAATAAAGAGAAAGTTGATAAAAAGCTTATAGCAAAAGCATTATTAGCGCAATTTGTACTTGTATTTTTATTAGTTAAATTCCCATTAGGTCAAAATATAATAAGAGTAGTATCAGATTTTGTGACTAATGTATTAAGTTATGGATTTGAAGGAGTTGCTTTCGTATTTGGTGCATTAACAGATGACAGTGCAGGGTACATATTTGCAATATCTGTACTTGCGAACATAGTTTTCACAGCAGCTTTAGTTGCGGCATTATACTATCTAGGTGTAATAAACTTTATAGTCAAGTTAATAGGTGGTACAATACAAAAGTTATTTGGAACTAGTAAAGTTGAAAGTTTTGTAGCAGTTGCTAACATGTTTTTATCACAAACAGAATCACCAATACTTGTAAGTAGATATTTACCTACAATGACTAGAAGTGAACTTTTAATATTATTAATATCAGGTATGGGAAGTATGTCTGCTTCAGTATTAATGGGATATGTTGGTATGGGAATTCCAATGGAATATTTATTAATAGCAGGTGCTTTAGTTCCATTAAGTAGTATAATCGTTTCTAAATTATTAATACCAGAAACTAATAAAGAAGCTGTAGTAGAAAATGTTGTTATGGAGAGAAAAGGCGGACATACAAATATAATGTCAGCTATATCTGAAGGTGCTTCAAACGGTGTACAATTGGCAATTGGGATAGGAGGCTCACTTATAGCTATAACGGGATTAGTTGCTTTAGTTAATGGTGCATTAGGAGTAGTAGGTTTATCATTACAACAAATATTATCTTATGTATTTGCACCTTTAGCGTACTTAATGGGAATAAATCCAGACAATATATTAACGGCTGGACAATTATTAGGTTCAAAAATGGTATTAAATGAGTTTGTTGCTTACGGTGACTTAGGTCCTATAATAGGCTCATTTGATTATAGAACAGGACTTGTTATTTCAATAGCATTAGCTGGATTTGCAAATATATCAAGTATAGGTATATGTATATCAGGTATATCAATATTCTGTCCTGAAAGAAGAGGCGAAATATCAGATATAGCATTTAAAGGAATGATCGGTGGATTTTTAGTAAGTTCATTATCAGCAATGATAGTTGGATTATTACTACTATTCTAATTAAGTCTACAATTGTATCTCTGTCAAAGGCGAAAGGAAGCTAGGCTTGATATTTATTATGAAATATATAGTATAGAAAAAGCAGGGGTAGTTTACTCCTGCTTTTAGTTTGCAATATATATTTAGGGATATATAGTTAAAGCACTATATGGCATATATAATATTACAGATTGTCTATGAAAACTCTGAATCGACTATTACAACAATAGTATACTCCTTAAATCTATCTTGAATTATTTTTTCAAGCCTACTTTTTATTTCACTTCTGTTGCATGAGAAGTCTAAGACAACGTCGCAAAAGATTCTTTTGTCTTTTTCATCGATTACGACACCGTGCCATCCGATACAGTGGGGTTCGCTTTGTTTAAAATCCTTTAGAATTTGCCATACTTCTTTAGTGATTTCAGATGTATTGTCGACGCCATAAATTCCAAATATAAGATAGACATGGGTCTCTTGATAAATTTTCATCTGTAATTTATGAATCTCGGGATAAATTTCACCAATAGTCTTTTTATAATCCATCTCGACATTAATACTACCGATATTTGTATTAGGCCCATAATTATTTAATATTAAATCATGAACTCCTAATATAGATTCAGAGCTTTGGATAATTTCAAAAATTTTATCTTTAACTTCAGAATCTATCTTCTCGCCTAGGATTTTGTTTATAGTATCTTTTAGAACTTCAAATCCAGTTTTTAAAATAAATATAGATATAAAAAGTCCCGCGTATGAGTCTATAGAAAGCCTTGTGAACATATATACAAGGGCAGAAATAATAGTCACCACAGAAATCAAGACATCGTTTTTTGCCTCTTTTCCTGATGCTATCAAGGCACCGGAATTAAGTTTTCGCCCTTGTTTTTCGATATATGCTGCGAGAAAAGTTTTTACTATTACTGTGATAAATAATACAATAAGTATCACCCAGCTATAATCTACTGCGCTGGGATTGAAAATTCCTTTTATAGATGATAATCCCATCTCAAACCCAGTAACCAAAACGATTATTCCAATAATCATGCTAGTTAGATATTCGACTCGCCCAAAACCAAATGGATGGTTTTTATCCGGTTTCTTTTGGGCCAATTTTGTTCCGATAATTGTGATTAATGCAGTTGATGAATCGGTCAAGTTGTTTACAGCATCAGATGTAATGGCGATGGAACCAGACATCACACCGATTATAATTTTCACACCTGCTAAAATAAGATTAGCTATAATACCTAAAATAGATATATTTATAATTTGTTTTTCTCTATTTCCTTTCAATTATGATACTCCCTTCGTCGTTTTTACTCTATTTTTATAGTATTTATTGGCATAAGGTTAATTATGCATCTCATTTTTATATCGGTGTAAATATTATTAAGTATTGATGAATAAATCGATATAACTATTGATTATAAACTTGATGTAAATATTAATTAAAAAATATGAAAACCTAATAATATATAAAATTATTTAGGAGATTACAATGAATAAATTAATAGAAGATGCATATAAAATAGCTGATAAAAATGCAGTTATCTTAAAAGGAAATATAAAGATAAGTGGTGATGTAAACTGTTTATTATTTGCCCATTATTGTGACAGCACTTTGTTTTATAAAAGATTTTTCAAAATAAGCAAAGATGTGCTTAAGGTTAATAAAATAGCTAGAAAAAATCTTAAAGAGATTAAAAAATTATTAAAATCATATGGTTATAAAAAGATTAGGACGAAAGGCGTTTTTTCGATTTATGGTGATTTAAGACCTTTGGCTGTTGAGGCTGGGTTTGGAAAGTGGGGTGATGATGGAATAATTGAAAATGAAAAGTATGGCACGAATTTTTTAATAAGTGCGGTTTTTTATAAATAATATGATTTCTTTAATAAAGAGTATATATAAGAATAAATTTTAATAGCAAAAGGTGTGTCGCAAATTTTATTTTACGACACCCTTTTGTTTTTATACATTATTATAATCTAACTCATTGTATCGTTATATTTTCTAAAAGAATCATCTTCTCCTAAAATCATTCGGTATTCTGAAATGATTACATTACCACAGTTAAGGCAAGTGTTTCTAGGTGAAAATATATTAAAATACACTGTCTCTCCACAATCTTCACATGTCATAGAACAATATTCGATTATGCATCTTCCAAATGGAGTTATAGATAATTGGCCATTTTTTTCTTTTCTTGACTTTCGCTAGTTAAATTATTACAAAATTCACAATGTTATTGATAATTTAAAATAAACATTAAACTTTTTGGAGTTGAAGGGTGATATTCGACGGTTTATAGAGAAAATAAAAAATATTCATAAAATTTACAAAATATAGTCTATTTTTGTTGCGGATTGGATATTTGGGTGCTATACTTTAAGTAACACTCAAACAACAAAAATATATGTTACACTTTTTTAGAGTCACTAAAAAAGTCCCAAATCAAAAAAAACAATGCACTGGCAGAGTTCCCCTAATTAATAGGGGAATATTTTTGTGCGACAAAACATAAAAAATGGTAAAATAAGGGTATAAAGATAAGGGGATTTTATTTAAAATAGATAGTTTAAAGGAGAGATCTTATGGACAATTTTATATTTAATATGTTCGGGATGTTAGTGCTATTTATGTTTTTGGTGATAATTGGGGGTGGGATTTCACAGTGGGTTAAAAATAACAACTCGCCAAGAGAGACTGTGAAAGCTAGAGTTGTCGACAAAAAAAGCGAGGTTACATATATCCAACAAGAACAAAATGGCATGATGACAAATACGCCACAGTGGAGTTATTATATTGTGTTTGAATTTGAGAATAGTGATAGGAAGAAAGTTGTAAAGAAGATGGTGGTTAGTGGCAAGGAGTATAATAGGATTTGTGAGAGTGATTGTGGGGACTTGACATTTCAGGGGACTAGATATATTGGATTTGAGAAGTGATGAATTGGCAGATTATCTGGAATCACTTCCAAAAGACGAACAAGAAAGAATCAAGAAGTCTTTGGACAATAAGGATAAAGATGATAAGACAGACAAAGATGATAATAATGAAAAGGACACTAATAAAGCAGACGTTACTTCTAGCAATGAAAAATCTAATAATAATAAATACAAATATACTTGTGATTTATGTGGGAAATCCATTCCATATAGTTATATAGAAGGCGATGCAATGATGTGTAAATCATGTGCAACAAAGCAAGAGTGTTATTTGACTGATAAGGATTGTGATGGAAGAGTTGGCAATAGTTATGAATGTAAAACTTGTAGTAGATATTTTTCTAGTAAAAAAGCTAGAAATTTGTGTACTCATGGCAGATGCATAAGTTGTGGAGAATTTAAAGATGATGTTCATTGGATAGAAGGGAAAGGATTTTACTGTGAAAGATGTGGAGTAAGAATGGCTATATATGATGAAAAGATGCATAATAAAGTTTGTTGTGAATGTGGAAGTAAGAAGAATTTATTAGAAATGAAGGAAGCATGGGTTTGTCAGAGATGTTATGATAAAAATCCAGAGTTGTATATGGTAATGTCAAGATAATTGAATAGTATGGATAAGTATGAAAGGCTCTAGGTGCATTTTGTATCTGGAGTTTTTTCTGTATAATTTTGATAAAGTATGTTGTTAATTATATTGCGGAGCGATATTTGGTGTGCTAAACTTTAAGTAGAGATGGATTTTTAGCTTGAATAAGGTTGAATTTTTTCTGAAAATATATGAAATTTACGTTTTTGGGTGGTTTAATAAATTAAGTTTACTTTGGATTTTGAGAGAAGTTATAAGATGAAAAGGCTTTTTTAAGCTATTTTGCTTTGATTTTTAATTTGACCGCCACGCACCAGTGATACCAATGGCTTGAGATGGTTCTGAGGGTGTATAAATTTTATTATATGTAAGAAAAAAGTTGTATCCCGCAACGGGTACCTGAAAGCAAGTGATTTCAAGGGCTGAAAATTTAGGGGTTTAGAAAGGTATTACTCCTGAGGGAGATTGAAATATTAACTTCTTGTATTCTGTAACGAACCCACGAAGAACCGTTTAGAAAGGTATTACTCCTGAGGGAGATTGAAATAGTTCTTCTTTTAATTTCTTTATTTTTCTACCTTGCATGTTTAGAAAGGTATTACTCCTGAGGGAGATTGAAATTATAAAGAAAATATTATGGATACGACCTACCTTCATCAGATTAGAAAGGTATCACTCCTAAGATAAATTGTCAGCCACACCTAAATAAAAATAAATTTAAAACTAAAATAATAATAAAAAATCATACATATAATTTACAACAGCAAAAAATGAAATAAAAAATAACTACCCATAAAATAGGTAGCTTTTTTAAAATTTAACGCAACATTGTACATTATATATCTAACAGTGGCAAAATGACATGATTACAAGAGAGTATGACACAGTAAAGCTATTATATTGTGTTTGGGTTTGATAATAGAAAAATAATATAAAACATGAAAAAAGTGACTAATACAAACTATTAGCCACTTACTTTTTTGAAAACACACTATTATTAAGTATTTTCACATAATTTTTTTAATTTTTCTAAAGCATTAATATAAATTTTACTTTCCTCTCCATTGTTATCTAGAATATATTCACAGACCATTTTTTCTAATTGTTCGGCAATATTTTTATATTTTAAGGCTCTATTTTTGTTTAATGATTTTTCTAAGGAATCTAATAAAACATCCTCCTCTTCTAAATGAAATTCTATCATTTTAATTGTTGTTATTACTTGATCTAATTCTGCTATTTTTTGAGATATCAAGTTTACATAATTTTCGACGCGAGCTTTATACTCATTTGCAACTTGTCTATCTAGTAATGGAAAACGACGAAATATGGATGCTGTTAATAATTTATAATTATCTTCAAGATTGTAAAAATTATGAGTTTGATTATTTATTTCAAATTTATTACTTATTAAATTATAATTAACTAATTTAGGACTTTTTAATAATTTATATTTTTTGTTATATGAATTAGTTATATGTGTATTTAAAGATTTTAATAGATTAGTTGTTTCTATACATTTTTTATTATATTTTTCGATAGATTCGTTTAATTTATTGTGAGCAATAGATTTAACTTGTGATGGTGTTTGATAATCTAAGTTTCCTTTTATAACCATTTCTACAAATCCATCAGTCATTAAAGTATTGATATCCTGAAGTAAATCGACAAATCTAAGACCTAAATCTTTTTTTAATTCATAATTATCTTTTGCAAATTTTATATTCATAGATAAATCAAAATACATTGATTCAATAAAGTCAAAGAATGAACTCATAATTGCCTCCTTTTATTTTTCAATAGATTTCAATGAATTTTTTTTGCTTAAATCATTTAAGATAAGTTCACAAATTTTAACAACATTTTCATCTAAAGTGTCTCTGCTTAACAAATTAGTAATATTTTGGATAAGAGCCATCCTTTCAATGTGTGAATATTCCATAGATATTTTAGCTTTTTCAGTATTTTCTTCTAAAGCTTTTGTATACATTTTTATTTTTGCATTTATTTCAGCTCTCTTAGTTTCTTCTACTTGACTACAAGTTTTTACATCCCTATATACTTCTAACATTTCATTTATTAATAACGCGGGATTAATTTTATTTAGTATTTCTAATGTAGAGAGAGTTGACGTAACTCCTGCTGCTGCTCCAAGTTTTTGGTCGGGTTCAATAATTGAAAAATTTTTATCATTAATATTCATAATATCTTTGCACATTTTAAATCACCCCATTTTTATAAATATAGATATAGCATGTATAAATAAAATTCAACATTTTTTAGCAAATTCCTCTAAGGTATTATAATCTTTTGACTAATATAAATCGTTTTTAGCCTTTTATAAAGTATATTTTGAATTATATTGCGGGGCGATATTTGGTGTGCTAAACTTTAAGTAGAGATGGATTTTTAGCTTGGACAAGGTTGAATTTTTTTTGAAAATATATGAAATTTATGTTTTTTTGGTGGTTTAATAAATTAAGTTTGTTTTGTTTTTTTTGAAAAGTTATAAGATAAAAAGGCTTTTTTAGGCTGTTTTGCTTTGAATTTTAATCCAACCGCCACGCACCAGTGATACCAAGAGTTTGAGGTGGTTCTGAGGATGTATAAATTTTATTATATGTAAGAAAAAAATTGTACCCCGCAACGGGTACCTGAAAGCAAGTGATTGCAAGGGCTGAAAATTTAGGGGTTTAGAAAGGTATTACTCCTGAGGGAGATTGAAACTACAGATATACTTTCTAAATCAAACTCTCTACTATCGTTTAGAAAGGTATTACTCCTGAGGGAGATTGAAACGCTAATGCTGTTTGTTGTCTTTGGAACTCTATGATGATTGTTTAGAAAGGTATCCCTCCTTAGGGAGATTGAAATTTGTTTGCTTTTATTATTTCTAATAACATAATTGTTAGTTTAGAAAGGTATTACTCCTTAGTAAGGCTAACACTCAGTAACCATATACCTACCTATAAAACAGGTAGGTTTTTTAATTGTAATCACTTTCACCAAAAACCAATAATAATAGCACTTTTTCACACCAATTCAATTAACAAACCACACAATTTTTTAAATCAAAATGACATTTCTAGGACAAATACACCAAATAATGGTAAAATAAGGATATGAGAATAGGGGTGACTTTATAAGTCTATAAAAATTAAATCACACAATAATTTCATCTTACAGCATAATTTTGAAGGGGGAAAATCTATGACATATCAAAGTGAGGCACAATTGGAGCAGTTATTAATCCAGAGGTTGAAATCGCAAGGTTTCGACGAGGTTAAAATAGATAATGAGCAGGAGCTTATGGAGAATTTTAAGGAGAAGTTCTCTTTGTTTAATCAGGATAAGTTGAAAAATAAGCCTTTGACTGAGAAGGAGTGGCAGAGGGTGACAAATGAAATCTTGGGCAAGGGTGTGTTTGCTTCTGCAAAAAAGCTTAGGGACAAGGTGTTTATCAAGAGGGAGGACGAGTCGGATTTATATCTGAATTTGCTTAATACAACTGACATTTCTAAAAATATATTTGAGGTTACGCACCAGACGACTGTTATTGGAAAATATACTAACAGATATGATGTGACGCTGCTTATCAATGGGCTTCCTATTGTCCAAATCGAGTTAAAGCGTAGGGGTATGGATATCAAGGAGGCGTTTAACCAGATTGAGCGTTATAGAAAACATTCGTATAAGGGGCTTTACAGATATATTCAAATATTTGTGATAACGAATGGGGTTGATACTAAGTATTTTTCAAATAGCGACAGAAACATCCTATATTCGCATACTTTCTTCTGGACTAATGAAAAGAATGAAAGGTTGACAAATCTGAATGATTTTACACAGGCTTTTTTGACACCAAATCATTTGATAAAGATGATAAGCAAGTTTACTGTTGTCAATGATACGGATAAGTTGCTTATGGTTATGAGACCGTATCAAGTCTATGCGGCAGAAGCTTTGGTTAGAAGGGCGACTGAAACTAATTTAAATGCATATGTTTGGCATACAACAGGTTCAGGGAAAACTTTGACTTCTTTTAAAGTGGCAGAGATTTTGTCGTCAAATCCTAAGATAAAGAAGGTATTCTTCTTGGTGGACAGAAAGGACCTTGATTCCCAAACTGTAAGCGAGTTTAACAAATTTGCAGAAGGCTCAGTCGACACAACTGACAAGACGAGCGTTTTGGTTAAACAGATAAAAGACAAAAACACACATCTTATTGTTACAACAATCCAAAAGATGGCGAGGGCTATTAGTGGTGAAAAATACGAAGATGTGATGAATTTATATAAAGATGAAAAAATCATCTTTATAATAGATGAATGTCACAGATCACAATTTGGTCAAATGCACAAAGATATCGTTAAACACTTTACCAAAGCACAATTTTTCGGATTTACAGGAACGCCAAGATTTAAAGAAAATGCGAGCCAAGACAAGAGAACAACAGCAGACCTATTTAACAAATGTGTCCACTCGTATTTGATTAAAGAGGCGATAAACGACCAAAATGTGCTTGGGTTCCATGTTGAATATATAAAAACATTCGACGGACAATACGACGAATATGACGATACAATGGTAGAAGGAATAGACACAAAAGAGGTTTATATGGCGGATGAGAGAATTTCGTTAGTCGCCAATCACATAATCCAAAACCACAATATGAAGACACAAAACAGAAAATACACTGCGATATTTGCGACAGAATCGATAGAAGCACTTGTAAAATATTATGACGAGTTCAAAACGATAGACCACGATTTGAAAATAGCAGCAGTATTTAGCTATGGAGCAAACGAGGAATCAGAAGGCAAGGATGAACATTCACGCGATGCACTTGAAAGAATTATACAAGATTATAACAAGATGTTTAGAACAAATTATTCGACAAACACTTTCAACGCATACAACAGCGATATATCTAAAAAAGTTAAATCAAAACAAATTGATATCCTAATAGTTGTAAATATGTATCTGACTGGGTTTGATTCAAAACCACTAAATACATTATACGTCGACAAATGGCTAAAATACCACGACTTGTTGCAGGCATTTTCGAGAACAAACAGGGTTGAGGAACAGACAAAGGTCTTTGGGAATATTGTTTGTTATAGAAATCTTAAAAAAAGAACAGACGAGGCGATATGTCTATTTTCAAAAACAGACAGCGTCGATGATGTTCTTATGAAGGACTATGATTATTATCTAGACAAATTTAACGACTGTGTCCAAGCGCTATACACCGTTGCCAAAACTCCAAGCGACGTCGATTCTATTCAATCAGAGGAAGAAAAGAAAAAATTTATACTTATATTTAAAGAAATTTCCAAACTGCTACTTATTCTAAAAACATTTGTAGAGTTTAGCTTTGACAAAGAGAAGCTGTTTATGAGCGAGCAGACATACGAAGATTTCAAAAGCAAATATTATCTGATTTATGATCAAGTTAAAAAACAAGAAAAAAACAACGTCTCAATCCTAAACGATATCGACTTTGCGATTGAGCTTATGGAAACAGACAAAATAAATGTAGCATATATAATGAACTTAATCAGAAGCATCGAATTTGGGGATAGAGAACAAAGAGAAAAAGACATAAACCACATATTATCAGAACTTGATAGAGCAGATAACCCAGAACTTCGAAAAAAAGTCGACCTTATAAAATCATTCTTGAAAGAAGTTGTTCCAGATTTATCAGAAGGCAGCCAAGTCGATGAAGCATATGGCGATTTTGAAGATGCCAAAAGAAATCAAGAGATAGAGGAATTTTCTAAAAAAGAAGAAATCGATATAGGTTTTATAAAAGACCAGATAAGTGAATATGAATTTACAGGAATAATAAACAAAGACGATGTCAGAAATGGGATTAATAAACCATTGCCGTTTTTGAAAAAGAAGAAATTAACTGAGAGAATTATTGAGTTTATAAAAGATTTAGTAAATAGATTCCAATAGATAAATGGGGGGATAAGAAATGACAGAATCACAACAACAAAGCCAACATCAAAAAGAACTTCACGCTAGGCTTTGGGAAATGGCAAACGACTTAAGGGGCAATATGGAAGCCTATGAATTTAAAAACTACATATTAGGTATGATATTTTATCGATATCTATCTGACAAAACGACTGCATTTGTTGAAAAATTGTTAGAAGAAGATGAAGTCGACTACAGAGGGGCTTTCAATGATGAAGAATACAAAGCAGATTTGATAGAAGAGATGTTAGAAAGTTTGGGGTTTGTAATCGAACCGGATGATTTATTTAGCGAAATGGTCAAAAAGGTCGAAAACAACTCATTCGATATAGAAGATTTGCACGAGGCGATAAACTCACTTACAGAATCGACACTAGGCAGACCATCACAAGACGCTTTTGAAGGATTGTTTGACGATATGGATTTATCATCAACAAAACTAGGAAAAGATGTATCAACTCGTTCAAAACTAATGGCGAAAATCATAAGTGCGATAGATTCAATTGAATTTGGAATAGACGAAACTTCAATAGATGTGCTTGGGGATGCATATGAATACTTAATCGGTCAATTCGCAGCAAACGCCGGAAAAAAAGCAGGGGAATTTTATACAGCGACAGGCCCTGCTGAACTTTTATGTCGACTTACAACAATAGGACTTACAGATGTGCTTAGCGCTGCCGACCCAACATGTGGTTCTGGGTCATTACTTCTAAGACTTAATAAATATGCAAACGTCAGAACATTCTTTGGCCAAGAGCTTACAAGTACAACATACAACTTGGCGAGAATGAACATGATACTTCATGGCGTGCCATATCAAAACTTTACAATATATAATGGGGATACATTAGAAGATGATCACTTTGAGGAAAATAAGTTTAGAATACAGGTAGCCAACCCACCTTATAGTGCCAAATGGAGCGCGGATAAAAGGTTTGAACAAGACGAACGATTTAGTGTATACGGAAAATTGGCACCAAAGTCAAAAGCAGACTTCGCATTTTTACAACATATGATTTACCATATGGACGACGATGGAAGAATAGCAATACTTCTGCCACATGGAGTTTTGTTTAGAGGGGCTGCCGAGGAAAAAATAAGACGATATATAATAGAAGAACAAAATTATCTAGATGCAGTAATAGGACTTCCAGCAAACTTATTCTTTGGGACAAGTATCCCAGTTTGCATATTAGTGCTTAAAAAAGATAGAGCCGAAAACAAGGACAATATCTTCTTTATAGATGCGAGCAAGGAATTTGAAAGTGGCAAAAATCAAAACAGACTTAGAAAAGAGGACATAAATAAAATTGTCGACACTTATATAAAAAGGGAAGATGTCGAAAAATATGCCCACAAAGCTACTATGGACGAAATTGCTGAAAATGACTTCAACCTAAATATCCCAAGATATGTCGACACTTTTGAAGAAGAGCCAGAAGTGGATTTGGATAAAGAGTTTGAAGCTTTGGCAGAGTGTATGAGAAAGTCTGATGAGATTGATGAGAAATTAGACGAGTATTTTGAAGAGCTTGGATTTGGCGGATTTAAGGCAGGTGAGATGGCTTAGTGGTACCGAAGTTGAGATTTAAGGAGTTTTGTGGGGAATGGGAAGAGAAGAAGGCTGAAAACTTATGTAAAATTCATACAGGAAAAAGTAATACCCAAGATAAAGTAGAAAATGGTATATATCCTTTTTTTGTCCGTTCTCCAATAATAGAAAGAAGCAATAAATATCTATATGATTGTGAAGCAGTTTTAACAGTTGGAGATGGAGTAGGTACAGGCAAAGTATATCATTATATAAATGGAAAATTTGATTGCCATCAAAGAGTTTATGTAATGAGAAATTTTAAGGATATAATAGGAAGATACTTTTATTATTATTTTTCTAATAATTTTTATAAAAGAGTACAGAAAATGAGTGCTAAGAATTCAGTTGATTCTGTTAGAATGGATATGATCTCAAAAATGAATATAGCATTACCTTCACTATCAGAACAAACTAAAATAGCTGATTTTTTATCAACTGTAGATGATAAGATACAAAATCAACAAGATAAAATTAATCATTTGGAAAATATTAAAAAGGGATTTATGCAGAAGATATTTTATAGGAAGATTAGATTTAAAGATGATGGGGGAGAGGAGTTTCCTGAGTGGGAAGAGAAGAGATTATATAATATCTTAAAAGAAGGTTCTAAGGAAAAAGTAAAAGATACATCACAATATAGAAAAATAACAGTAAGGCTTAATTTGAAAGGGATAAATTTTTCAGATTTAAAAAGAGATATGGTTGATAAAAGACCTTTTTATGTGAGATATAAAAATGAAATTATTATTGGAAAACAAAATTATTTTAATGGAAGTATAGCTATTGTAGATGAAAAATTTGATGGATGTATTTGTTCAAATGCTATTATGAGTTTCAAAGTAATTAAAGAAAATTTAAAATTTGTATATTGGTATTTGTCTCAATCTTCTTATATAAGTAAAAATGCTTATCTAGCTAATGGGACAGGACAAAAAGAACTTACTGAAAAAGATTTTTTAAATATGAAAATAGATATACCTTGCTTGAAAGAACAGCAAAAAATAGCAGGTTTTCTATCATCATTTGATCAGAAAATATCTACAGAAAAAGAAACACTAGAACATCTAAAACAACTTAAAAAAGGATTATTACAACAAATGTTTGTATAAATAGAATTAATTAGTACGAAGTTTACAGTAATTCAATTAAAAATATACTTTTCGTTATTATGAAAAATTTAATATTGATTTTGTAAATACATGTATAAAGTATTTGAAAGAAGAAATTCTTTATGTGGAATAATTATAAAAATAGAAAAGGAGGGTTATTGCGTATATTTATTTTATTTTGCAATAACCCTTTTCATTTTATAAATAAAAAACACTCTTGAACGATTATATATACTTATAATAAACCTATATTATCAGATTTTTGAACTAGATAGATATTATTACCTAATGAAGTTGATTTAAGACGAAAACCATTTAAGGAGCGTAATTCTATATATGATATATTGCTAATAATAACCGCTTCATTTTCAGATTTGTATATATAATAACCACACATCAAAAAAAGTGGGTTTAAATAAATTAAACTTAGTCTTACATACATAAATCCTATTAAGATATATAAAATAATATTCATTATTAGGGTATTAGAATCTTGTAAATCTATAGATAATATAGGTACTATATATGTCATCATATAACTTATAATTGTATCTTCTGTTTTTTGTATTTCATTAAATATATGATTTTCATTGCCCTTTGTTCTTTTTAAGTTTATACATACAAAAATAGAAATTATACATAAGGCTACTAGTGTTATTATAAAAATAGAAGTAATAATATTTGTATAATGTATTATTGATAATATTTTATCTCTATATAAAATCAATAAAATTACGTATAGAGGAAAATATGATGAAATGAACATTCTTATGCGCATATTAAGAAAATTTAATCTATTCATAGGTATTCCTCCTTCTAATATTATAATTATTAAACTAATGTATCATCTATACCCTGTCTTTCATTAATAAGACTAGTATAGTATGAATCTCTAACTAGTCTTATTATATCCATTAACTGATTTTTATCTTCATACACAATCATATCTACACCATTTGAGTTTTGTATATTTATATCTAAGTCAAAAAGGTCAATTACATTTACAACATTATTAAAATTCTCAAAACATCTAGATAACCTATCTTCTTCTTTTAACATTTTAGTCAAAGTTCTTATAATTCTTCCATCATTTATTGCATCTTCTGAGAATTGTTCAAAATTAATAATTCTATTCGCACTATGTATTAAATTTATAGCTTCTTGAGCTTTTTCTTGGTAATGGTCTGAGATAGAGAAAATTCGTTCAAGGGAAATATGGTTTAAGATTAAAACATCATTTTCTTCTATAATTAGATCTACATCTCCATCTATTCCTAATAATGATTTATTTAATTTTTTAAAACGATTATTGCTTATACTTCCCATTATACCTTTAGTGGAAAGTTTTTTGAATTTTGTTACTCTTCTAAAAAATTTAATCTCCTTTTGAACTCTATTTTCTTCAAATTCTAAAACTAAACAATAAAAACTTAATTTATTTATTATTTCATTATTTTGTGTAATCTGTCCTATATTTTATTGCTTATAACTTTCTATAACATCATTATAGTTACTAATATCATTAATTTTATATGTTTCAATTGTCTTTTCACGATATCCTAAAGGGCTAAATTGAGTTTGCTCTATATCAATAAAATAATTAAGATAATTTTTTATTAAACCCTTTATTTCATTTTGTAAATCATTACTTAAAGAAGCTGAATAACTAAAATAATTTGAACTTCTTTTATTAGTAAAATATAATCTAGTAACTGTATCTTCACGTTCTAGAATTGTAATTATTCTTTGTATATCCATTACAAATCCCCCTTTTTATAATTCAATAATATAAAAAATAGTTTGATTTTGCAATGAATTTGGTGGAAAATTAAGATTTATGGCGAAGGTATTTTATAATAAATTATGCCCTAAAATCACTCATAGATCTCTTACTAGCAGTTATATAAACCCCAGATTTCAAATTATACATATCAGTCCCATCCCTTTTCACAAAATCAACAACAGTAAAACCTCCCTAGCCTTAGCAATCCCAAGGATGTTTGTTTTATCAAAGTCAAGGCTTTAATGAAATTTGACATCGCGTATAACTTTTATCATTAATAAATCAGCAAAAACTTTCTTGCTCATATACTTCACCATAGCCATAGTCACGCTCTAGTTCGAGTGTTGAATCGGTATAAAATCGCTTGCGGTCTGGGCTGAATTTTAGCTGAAGATGTTTTTTGATTAGTCCTGTGATTCTGTTTTTCAAAAGTAGTATTGTCGTTTCGTTTTCAACGTCGTTGTCTCTTGTTGCGTTTAGGATATAGTCGGATAAGTTTGCGATTTCGCTGGCTCCTGATATATCAAAAACATGGGGTTCGCGGCGCATGATTGAGTTTTTGTTTGAATGTGCGACCAAGATTATGACAATGTTGTAGTGTTTGGCTAGATTTTTTAACGATTTTATAACGTTTATCTGTTTTTCATATTTATCACTACCGCTACATTCAATCGTCATCAAGTTGTCTAGTACGAATAGTTTGACGTCTTTTTTGACTGCTAAAAATTCGATAACTGTCGATATATTTGTCTCGTCGGCTTGGGCATTTTTCGAGAATAAAAACAGTTTATTTTTTAGCCATTTGTTGATTTGTAACACTCCCTCGTCTGTGACTTTGATTGTTTTTCCAAAGCTGTTTACTCCGAATGAAAGATGGATTGGGTTTGCGACTGTTTTATAAAACCAATCGAGCGCCATTTGGGCAGTTAGTTCGCCGGAGTATAAAAATGAGTTAAATCCAAGGCTTAGGGCGTTGGCTAGGATTTGGTTCAAAAACGTACTCTTACCACTTCCGGGGCTACCTGTTAAAACTGTCAAAGTGCCGAAGTTTAGCCCTCCTGATGTTGCTGCGTCTAGTGGTGCGAATCCTGTTTCGATGCTTGGTGAAGGTGTTGTGTCGAGTGAGATGTCGGATGCATCTAGAAACAAATCGTCGACGCATGGACTGTCTAAAACTGTTGTTTTGACTTCGTTGGCAAGTTTTATCATGTCTTGGCCGTCCATTTTTTTAATGCAATTGTATAGAATTTAATGCTGTTGATGAAAAAAGTCGTTCACGCATAAATTAAACTGATTTGCAACTAAAATAGACTCTGGCTCAATCAAAATTGAACCGAGAACGCTTTGTTCTGCATATAAATTGTAAAGTGCCATAATACCCCCTCCTTTTTTTACATAGGCTCAAAGCCTTGAGATTCCAATTCTTCAAAAAATGATTTAGACTCACCTTTCTTGCGATTTGTTTCATAGTTTTTTCGCGCAAGTACTCTTTCATAGAATTTTCTAAGCGCACTAGGTGTTAGCACATGACAAGTCCAAAATGACTTACTTTCAAAAATCCAGCTAATCAATTCGCTGACTTCGACAAAATCACGATGGTCGTGGTGAAGTATTTTACCAAAATCTCTTACCCATAAATCAAAATCGGGCTCACTAAAAGACGGATTGGCGCCTTTGACAAAATGCCACAGAAGTTTAGAAAGTAAAAACTCACCGCTTTCTTTTTGAGTGTGGTTGATTGTTTTGATAGAAGAGTGTGATGGAGTAATTATTTGTTCGAGACATAAATCACGGGGACTAAGATTTTTGTAATAGGGACTAAGATTTATATCAGATACACTTAGATTTAAATCGTGCACACTTAGATTTTCGTCTTGGGGATTTAGATTAATGTCAAGGTGTCCTAGATTTATATCGTGCAGATTTAGATTGTTGTAATGCGCACCAAGATTATCGTCGTAGCTTGTATGATCTAAAACTTTAGTAATTGTGTTTTCAAAAATCGCACTTTGAGTTGAATCTTCATTACTTGAACTTTCAAAAGATACGTTTGTATTTAGACATTGGTTGCTTTGGCTTTCAAAAGGCACATTGACATTATAATCATGGTCAAGATCGACTAAACTATCATTGCTTGATGTAGTATTTTCATCAGGTGAAGTGTTATTTTTCTTAGGCGATTTAGTTTTTATGTATTTTTGTGATTTTATAAGTTCTTGATAGTTTTCGCCCAATGCGAAATAAGAGTAGTTTCCACCACAGCTGACAGTTTTTTTCTTTAATATATCGCAGTCGCACATCTTTTTTAGACGTTTGTAGATTGCGCTTTTTTGCAATTTTATTATAAATAATTCTTCTGAGATTTTTTCATAAAATACCCAGTAGTAAACATCTCCGTCAATTTCCATAGAGCGCATATTGCCGCTTTCTTTAAAATCGACAAACCATCTTAATATAGCTAAATCATTTAAGTCAAGCCCATAATCGGCTGCTATTTGTTGTGAAAAACCAAGCATTGTATATTTCATAATTGTTAACCTCCTAATAAATAGTTTTTAAAATATATAAAGATAAATTCCTACAAACTTTTGGGGGACACTCCTGGGAGGAGAGTGTCCCCCAAAAGTTTGATGATCTATCTTTACACCTCCTTTTATTTTAATCATATATAAAAAAAGTGGAACTGTATAATAAAATCGGTTCCGGGAATTGTTCTTCGAAGGAGTTCTTAGAGTTAGTTCATAGGGGATTATTTTTAATTTGGATTTGAGGGGGTTGAAATGTTGAAATTCCAATGTTTGTTTAGGGAAGTTTATATAAAAGTAAGGTGGATTTAGTCTATAAAATTTTATTTTACGGTAAAAAATGAGTGTATTTTTGGTGTAAAAATGATAGAAAAGTCAGAAGTACGAAGAAAATGACGATAATATAAATAGAAACTAAGAATATAAAAATTATGTGAATGAATAGGAAACCAGGGATGGTTTCCTATTTTGTGTGTAATAAGATATTAAAAAAAACTTACATTATATAACAAATTTTAAAGGTTTTTTATTCTAATTGTATAAAAATTTTACAAGTGGTAATATATTATAGGTAGTTTCCAAGATATCAACCAATAATTGGGGAGGGATAATTTATGAATTATAACAAATTTTATACTAATTACATACATTTAAAATATGAATTTATTTTAAAAACTAAGAATTAAAGGTAGGTGGCAGGATGATATTAAAAAGAATGGTTTTACCGCCTGCTTTAATAATCTACATAATACTAATTTTGGGGACGTATAAAAAAACATCAAAACAAAAACTATTTATAGTCTCAATGATATACTTTATATCTGTTTTTATAATAATGATGACATTTTTCCCGATTCCTGTTGATCATGGGTTGCTTGAATATAATAGAAATATGGGCCTTCAATGTATAAATAATTTGGTTCCATTTAGGATGATTTATCATATTATAAAAAGTGAAAGCGTGATTGTGGTGATTTATCAAATAGGTGGAAATCTTATGCTGTTATTCCCTCTGGGGTATTTAATTCCAATTGTAACTGATAAAAAAATAGATTTGAAAAGAATTATACTTATAATGTTTTGTATAACATTTTGTATAGAAAATATGCAGTTTATAATTGGACAAATTTTGAACTTTAATTATAGATGTTTTGATGTGGACGATATGATATTAAATACATCTGGCGGTATATTAGGGTATCTTATGTTGAAAAAAACATATCATATAATTAGGAAGTATATCAAAATACCTTATTTTGAAAACGAAATAAATATTATATAAGATAAAAGGATAACTATAAAATAACTCTCATGATGAAGCGTATTTCACTATGGGGGTTATTTTAATATAAAAATTTTTATATTAAATAATAAATTGTTGGATAAATATTAAAAAATGATTATAATATATATATACGAATTCCGAAAAATACCGACAATTTATGTAGGATTACTGTATTTAATTATGAGAAATAAAATGGGATGGGGGGAGTAAAAAGAAAGCGTTATGAAGGTAGAAAAAAGAATAATAGCAATGATTATGGCAATGTATATAGGAACCAGTAATGCATTAGCCCAGCCGGTATCGGGTGAGAAAATAAGTGAGGCACCTATAAATTATAGTTACACGACAGCTAGGGCAAAAACACAAAACGGTATAGTAATAAAAAATGTAAATTTAAGAACTAAACCGAATAAAACAACTTCAAAGATAATAAGAACTTTAAAAGTAGGAGAAAAGGTTATAATAGTAGGAAAATCGGGAAACTATTATAAAATAGAGTATGCATCAGGCAAATTTGCATATGCTTATGCTAATAATTACATAAAAATAGAAGAAGCTAAGCCAAACGACAAGCCAGATGTTAAATTAGACAATAATGTAGGGATATCTACAGCAAATGTGAATGTAAGAATATCACCAAATGCAAATATAGCGACAAATAAATTAGGCAAATTGTTAAAAGGAACAAAGGTAGAAGTAGTAGGCAAATCTGGAGATTTCTATAAAATAAAATATAAAGGTCAATATGCATATGCATCAAAATACTATATATCTGTTACAAAAGGATTGAAACTAGATAAAATATCAGAAATAAAATTAAAATCAGATATAGTAGTTAGAGAATTGGCATCTACAAGTTCAAAACAAATATCGACATTATCACAAGGAACAGTTGTAAGTGTTGTAGAAAAACTTACAAACAATTGGTATAAAATTGAGTTAAATGATGGTTATGGATATGCAATAATTGAAGATAAATCAGATGATAAACCAAATGACAAACCAGATGTTAAATTAGACAATAATGTAGGGATATCTACAGCAAATGTGAATGTAAGAACATCACCAAATTCAAATATAGCAACAAATAAAATCGGAAAATTATTAAAAGGAACAAAGGTAGAAGTAGTAGGCCAATCAGGAGATTTTTATAAAATAAAATATCAAGGCCAATATGCATATGCATCAAAATACTACATATCAGTGACTAAGGGATTAAAATTAGATAAAATATCAGAAATAAAATTAACACAAGACACAGTAGTGAGAGAGTTGGCTTCTGAAAACTCAAACCAAATAGCAAAATTGCAAGAAGGAACAGTAGTATCAGTTGTGGAAAAACTAACAAATAATTGGTATAAAATCAACTTGAACGATAGCTATGGATATGCAATAATTGAAGATAAATCAGATGAAAAACCAGACGATAAACCAGAAACTAAAATAAGTGTGATAGGTGTAACAACAACAAGTCTAAATGTAAGAACTGAGCCGGATACAAATATCTCGACTAATATAATAGGAGTATTGTCACAAGATACAAAAATAGAAATTGTAGAGGAAGTTAATGATTTTTATAAAATAAAATATAAAGGTCAATATGCATATGTTGCAAAATCATATGTAAGTGTTAAACAAAATATGAAATTAGATAAAGTAGCTGATTTAAAATTAACAACAGATGTAGTAGTTAGAGAATTGGCTTCTGATACTTCAGATTCAATATTTACATTAAAACAAGGTACAAAAGTAACAGTTGTAGAAAACTTCCTAAATGGATGGTACAAAATCTATGTAAATAATATATATGGATATATAAATACAAAAGATAATGTATCAAGTAGTATAGGAATAGCTACAGGTGATGTAAATATAAGAACAGAAGCGAATACAAATTCAAATATAGTAGGAGTGCTTTTAAAAGGATCAAAAATAGAAATTGCGGGTCAATCTGGTAATTTCTATAAAGTAAAATATAAAGGTTTATACAGATATATTTCAAAAAAATATTTATCTGACAATGAAAGTGAAAAATTAAATAATGTAGGCGTATTAAAAATAGCACAGGAAGCAGAAGTTAAGGAATTGGCTTCTGATGATTCAATCACATTATTGACATTGCAAGAAGGAACAACTGTCAATGTTATCGAAAGACTTTTTAATGGATGGTACAAAATAGAAATAAATAATGTATATGGTTATATAAAACCGACAGATGGAAACCTTGTAAGTAGTGACAAAGATATCAACCTTATGAAAGAAGATGGATATTACTACTATATAAATCCAGATGGAACTAAATATAAAGGATATAAAGTAGTAGATGGCATTCAATATTACTTTAGTGATGAAACTGGAGAATCTATAGATCAATTTGCAGTTGTAAGAGAAAAAGAAAATGGCAAAACTGTAACTAATAGATATTTTGTTAAAGAAAATGGTGGCGTTTTAAAAAATACTTTTAGAAGTATACCAGAGCTAAATGACAAACTTTATTACTTTGGAGCAGATGGAAAAGCTGTAAGAGGAATAAACACAATAAATGGAAAGAAATATTATTTCAACACAAGATATAGCTATATTATGACTGGACTATGCTCTGTGAATGAAAATATATACTACTTCAATAAATCTAATTATACAATGGAGACTAATACAACTAAAATTGTAGCAGGTAAATTAAAACTTGATATAGGAAGCGACGGAAGAGTATATAATATGACAAAATTAGATGACTCAGATTTAGCAAATATGCTTTATTCAGGTTTTAGCAAAATGGGAACAGTATATTCACATAATTATGAAGAAGGGCTTGACTGTAGTAATTATGTTTCAGAAATATTAAGAGAAATCGGATTAAATACATTCTCAAAAGATGAAAGAACTTCACAACAACAAGCAATATACTGTGAGCAAAATAATTTAACTGTAAGCAAAAAGAATCTACAACCAGGTGATATATTATTTTACAATAATACTAATTGCAGCAATATCAAAAAATATGGACATTGTTCAAGAGCATTAGAAAATGGAATGCATGTCCATCATGTTGCTATATATATAGGCGATGGAAAAATTATGGAATCAACAAGTGGAGTTAACAAAGATTATGAACATGCAGGAGTTAGAATTTATAATTTAAGTCAAAGTAGTACATATTATGTATATAGTGCAGCTAGGGTTTTAGGAATAAAAAGACCAGTGACACCAGAAAATCCAGATATACCGGAAAACCCGGACACTCCGGAAAATCCTGATAATAAAGGCGACCAAGAAAATAATAATCAAACTAATAAAGACGATAGAGTGGATAACGGCAATATAGAGAATAACGATGTTAAAAATGAAGAATAATTTGATTGGTCAGATTACATATTAAATAAAAAAGTACAGAAATTAAAAATGTATAAAAAGGTATTAAGTCAATAAAAGATTTAATACCTTTTTATTTAAATTACAAGAACCTTAAGATTCTATTAATTTTAAATAAAATATAAAATTTATGCCAAAATCTACATATAATTTAATACAAGGTGAAAAATAATTGTAAAATAAAAATATTTTATTATAATTGTATATAAAGCAGTTGAAATGGACAAAATGGAAAGGAGATGAATAAAATAAATAAAATAGTAAATAAGTTTCTGCAGAAAAAATACAATTTTGAGAGAAAATATGGGCAAATAGAAATTGGAAATATAAATTCGAGGGCGGCAGAGGTTGGTTTTTACTTACTGCTGAGTTTGTTCCCGTTTTTATTATTCACAATAAGTGCAGTCGTTTTTATACCGATAATATATTTAAATAAATATATAAACATATTAGAAAGCCTAATTCCATCTAGTGCTTTCATAATATTAAATGGACTTATAAGGTCAGTAATAGGAAACAGAAGTATAAAACTTTTAATAAGCAGTTTCTTCTTAGCGATATGGTCAATATCAAAAGCAGTAAAATCTTTGATAAGAGGAATAAATAGATCTTATGGAGTAAATGAAAATAGGTCTTTTTTTAAGGTATTATTTATATCATTAATTTTTTCAATCATGTTATTATTACTTATATTAATATCATTGGTTTTACTTATAGGTGGTGAAAAAATAGGGATATTTGTATTTGATTTAATCGGACTAGATAAATACTTCATCTACATATGGAATATACTAAGATACAGCGTTGGTATTTTATTTGTCATAAGTATATTAGTAATACTTTATACATATATGCCAAATACAAAAATGAAAGTTAGGGACTCGGTGCCTGGGGCCGTACTTTCGACGTTTTTATGGATTATAGTTACTTATGGATATTCTTTTTATGTAAATAATTTTTCAAACTACGATGTAATATATGGCAGTTTGGGTGGAGTTATCGTACTTATAACTTGGCTTTATCTAAGTAGTTGGACGATTTTAGCTGGTTCAGAATTAAATGCAAGACTTTTATATAAAAAAAGAAACAGAACAAAAATAAGAAAAAAATACGACAAACACAGAGATATACATAAATATGATCTTCACTAGAATATATTTTTAAAAATATTTTTAGAAAAATAAAGTGAAATGATTTGATTAATTAAGGAAATAATAGTATTTAATTAAAAATAAAAGTTTTTACCATGAAATGTAAAAACAATATAAAAGAATGTTGACAATTTTCAGATTTTATCATACTATAATATTAACTAATTTAAATAAAAAAAGGCAATGAATAGGAAGAGTAAATCTAATTCGGTTTTTAGAGAGGGAAATTTATAAGCTGTGAGATTTCCTAAATTAGAGGGATTGAAAACTACCTAGGAGCTGTGGTCCGAAGTTTTAAGTATAATCTTATTTTAGTAAGACCTACCGTAAGTCGCGTTAAGACTTTGAGTGGATTTTTATCAAATTAGGTGGAACCGCGGGAATTATCTCGTCCTTTTTATAAGGGCGAGTTTTTTAATTTTTGATAAAGAAAAGAAATATTTTAAAAGTAATCATAATAAATTATTTTTGAATATGAAAATTAAATACGACAGTATTTCAAAATAATAAATAATAAAAGTTAAAAATAAAAATGGTAAATAAAAAATTTAATGTAATAAAAAGCAATGAATAGGAAGAGTAAATCTAATTCGGTTTTCAGAGAGGGAAATTTATAAGCTGAGAGATTTTCTAAATTAGAGGGATTGAAAACTACCTAGGAGCTGCAGCCTGAAGTTTTAAGAATGAACTTATTTTAGTAAGGTTTGTCGTCAGTCGCGTTAAGACGTTAAGTGAGTTATGAAAATAACTAAGTAGGGTGGAACCGCGAGAGACTCGTCCCTTTTTGGGATAGCCTCTTTTTTATTACAAAAAATTACTAGTAGGAGGTAAAAAAATGAAAATAGGAATATTAGGATATGGAACAGTTGCAAGTGGATTAGTAGATATTATAGATAATAATAAGGATAAAAGAGATATAAGTATAGAGGGAATACTTGTAAGGGATGTTAAAAAGCACGAACACAGAAAGCACGCTGATGTTTTGACTGATAATATAGAAGATATATTCAAAAAAGATGTCGACGTAATAGTTGAACTTTTAGGTGGATTACATCCTTCTTATGAATATCTAAAAAGAGCTATTGAAAATAAGATAAATGTTGTAACTGCAAATAAAGATATGTTAGCTGAATTCGGCGGTGAGTTAGTTAGTCTTGCTAAAGAAAACGGCGTTTGTATAAAATTTGAAGCTTCTGTTGGTGGTGGAATCCCAGTTTTAAAACCATTAATCGAATCATTAGAAGGAAATGAAATCGATTCAATTTCTGCTATATTAAATGGAACTACAAACTTTATATTATCAAAAATGTATGATGAAAATTTATCATATGATGAAGCGTTAAAACAAGCTCAAGATTTAGGATTTGCCGAAGCTAATCCAGAAGCTGATGTTATGGGATATGATGCAGGTAGAAAATTATCAATCTTATCTACTTTATCATTTAATAAAAGAATATACTGGAAAGATTTCTATCTTGAAGGAATAAATAAAATAGAGCCAAAAGATATAGAATATGCAAAACAACTTGGTTGCAAAATAAAATTAGTTGGCCGCAGCAAAATAAATAACGGTAAGGTTAACGGATATGTTAGACCAGTTTTAGTTGGAAATGACGATATAATCTCAAAAATCGACAATGAATTTAATATAATTGTCGTAAATGGAGATTTCTTAGGAGAAGTTTCATTCGTTGGTAAAGGTGCTGGAAAAGACGCAACAGGTAGTGCAGTTTATGCAGATGTTTTAGATATATATGATAACCGTCTAAACAATGTCGATGCATTTATAAAAGAAAAAGTTTCAGTAGACAAAGTTGTATCAAGTGAATGTAAAGCTCTAATTAGATTTAAAAAACCTCAAAAAGATAAAATAATTCAAATTATAAAAGATAAATTCAAAGAAGCTAAAGTAATAGCCCAAGATGATGAATTAGCAGTAGTTGTAGATGCTCCTTCTGAATGTACAATAAACGACAGCATCAAATTTATAGAAGATAATAACTACTGTGAAGATGCAAGTAAGATATTAAAATTATCATAAGATATAAAGTACTGATTAATTCAGATCAAATTAGATACAAAAATTAAAATTATCATAAAATAATAAATTTATAATATGATATATAAATTAGCCTTTTAAGGATACTTTGCTAAAGTAGATTTAAATAATAAGTTGTTGTTGAAATAGGGAATGTTAAAGCATTCCTTATTTCTTTTAAAGATAAAATAAAACAATTTAATGTAAAATATTGGTATATAAATCGGTGTATATGGATTATAATAAATATAATAAAAACAATAATTAAATCTATAAAGTATATGCAATCGACATAAGGGGGAAAAGAAATGAAAATATTAAAAAGTTCGGGCTTTAAAAATAAAGAAACCGAAAAAATAGTAAAAGAACAAGTATCAGCAATAATAGAAGATATAAAAATAAACAAAGACGAAGCTTTGAAAAAATATAATTTAAAATTCGACAACAACGACAGAAGTGTTATAAAAGTTTCAAAAGAGGAAATAGAAGAAGCTTACAAACAAGTCGATGAAGAGTTTATACAAAATCTTAAGGTAGCTGCGAAAAATATAGAAAATTTTGCGATGGCTCAAAAGGAAAGTTTCGACAATAATTTTGAAAAAGAGATATATCCAGGCGTTATTTTAGGACAAAAACACATACCTGTGACTTCTTGTCTTGCATATGTTCCAGGGGGTGGGTATCCTCTATTTTCAACAGCTCTAATGCTCATAATCCCAGCGAAAGTGGCAGGTGTAAAAAGGGTTGTCGCTTGTTCGCCAACTATGAAATCAACACCTAAGATAAATCCAAAAACACTTGTAGCTATGGATATTGCGGGTGCAGATGAAATATATGCAACTGGTGGGGTTCAGGCAATTGCAGCGTTTACATATGGAACAGAATCTATAAAACCTGTCGATATAATTGTCGGTCCTGGAAATAAATATGTTACAGAGGCGAAAAGACAATGTTATGGAACTGTTGGAATTGACTTTGTCGCAGGGCCAAGTGAAGTTTTAATAATTGCTGATGAAACTGCAAATCCAACATATATCGCAGCCGATGTGCTTGCACAATGCGAACATGATTTAAATGCAAGGGGGATTTTAGTTACAACTAGTGAAAAATTTGGGCTTGAGGTTTCACAAAAAGTGGACGAAATGCTTGAAACACTTCCAACTAAAAACATCGCAAAACCTTCTTGGGATAATAATGGTGAAATTATTTTAGTTGATTCATTAGAAGAGGCTGTTCAAATTTCAAATGAATATGCACCAGAGCATCTTGAAATAAATGTCGAAAATAACGAAGGCATAATAGAAGATCTTGTGAACTATGGTTCATTATTTATCGGTGAATATTCAGCTGAAGTGTTTGGTGATTATGTTTCAGGAACAAATCACACACTTCCAACGCTAAAAGCCTCTCGTTATACAGGAGGAGTTTGGGTTGGAACGTTTATAAAAACTTGCACACACCAAGTTTTAAATAAAGATGCAGTAAAATCTCTAGGCCCTGTTGCTATAAATATGGCGACAGAAGAAGGATTACACGCACATGCCAATGCTGCAAGAGTTAGAGTTGAAGATAAATAAGCGAAGTTTAAATATATAAATTTAAAAATCGACATAAATAAACACATTTAAATTATAAATAAACATTATAAATTAAATAGTGTAGCATAAATAAAATACAAAAAATATTTCTACTCAATAAATCTAAAATTAAAATAAATATATAATTGTATAATTAATTCAAAAAGTGAGCATATTTCTAAACAAGGGTAAATAAAAGAAATGTACTCACTTTTATTTTGTATAAAACGTCATTAATTAAAAAATTAACATATTGATAGATACTGTTTTTCAAAAAAACATAAAAAAGTGTTGCACATATAGATTATATAGTATACAATAATTAGTATAAAATATAACTTAAAAATTACGAAATGGGGGATATTAAGTTGATAAAAGTAGGAATAAACGGTTTTGGTAGAATAGGAAGAAACGTGCTTAGAATTGCACAAGAAAGATTAGGAAGTGATATACAAATAGTTGCTATAAACGCTAGAGCAGATGCAAACACTTTAGCTCATTTATTCAAATACGATTCTTGCTATGGAATATTCAATGGTGATGTAGAAGTTAAAGACAATGAAACTATATTAATAAATTCAAATGAAGTAAAAATACTTAGAAATTCAGACCCAGCTGACATACCTTGGGGTGAATTAGGAGTAGATATAGTTGTTGAATCAACTGGTAAATTTAGAGACAGAGAAAGCGCTTCCAAACATTTAGTTGCAGGAGCAAAAAAAGTTATAATAACTGCACCAGCAAAAGATGAAGATATTACAGTAGTTCTTGGCGTAAACGAAAAAGATTACGACAACGAAAAACACAATATAATATCAAATGCATCTTGTACAACAAACTGTTTAGCACCATTTGCAAAAGTACTTGACGAAAAATTCGGTATAGAAGAAGGTCTAATGACTACTATACATGCTTATACAAATGACCAACAATTATTAGACAAAACTCACAAAGACTTAAGAAGAGCAAGAGCAGCAGCTGAATCTATGATACCAACTACAACAGGGGCAGCAAAAGCCGTTGCAAAAGTTTTACCACAATTAGAAGGTAAATTAAACGGATTCTCAGTAAGGGTTCCTACTCCAACAGTTTCTCTAGTAGATTTAGTTTGCACACTTAAAAAGGGCGCAACAATAGAAGAAGTAAACTCAGCATTAAAAGAAGCTAGTGAAGGCGAATTAAAAGGAATTTTAGGATATTGTGATTTACCTCTAGTATCAATAGACTTCAGAGGTGACTCAAGATCTTCAATAATAGATGCATTATCAACTATGGCAATAGGCGATAAAATGTTCAAAGTCGTATCATGGTATGATAATGAATGGGGATACTCAACAAGAACAGTAGACCTAGTAAAATATGTTGCAGAAAGATTATAAAGCAGTTATCATTAAATTAGTTAACCATATTTAACCAAATAAAAATAAACCTATTTATACATTGCTTCGAAATTTTGGAGCAATGTTTCTTTTTTTTGTAAATTAAAAAGCATTGCTTAAAAATAGGCAATGCTTTTGCTATAATACAAATGATAAAATTGCAGTAATTAATAAAAATAAAACATATACTCCAAGCAAAATATATTGAGTTTCCTTACTCAATTTTGAGAATAATTTTTCAAAATTGATAATGTATCCATCTCCTATATAAAAGACACAATATGCTATAACCAAAATTGCAATTCCTATTCCAAATACTATAGCTAATAATAAATTCATTGTAAATTCCCCTTAATAATGTATTTATTACTATTATACAATAAAATAGAGGAATCAAAAATGATTCTCATGGATTTCTAGTACTTAATTAACGTACTTTTCTATAATTTCTTCTTTCTCTTTTTCAATACCCTTTTCTCAACTTCAGGATCATACAAACTCTTAGTCATAATACTCACCTCTTCTTCTAAATTTTCATCACTTATATAATTTCTATTTAGATACTCAGTTAAATTCTGTATAGCAAGTATTATAACAACAAAGCATTTTATCTTAGCAAAATTACTATTTTTAATATCCAAAGCCCTATATACCATATAACAAGCAATTAACATAGGAACTGCTCCAAAGCTAAAAATTACAAAAGCCTATTGATATAATTAATTTATACACCCAAATAAAACAGTACAATTTTTTAAAAATATATAACATAAACCGATAATTTTTGCTAAAATATATTATAGTATTATAAACATAAAACATATTATAGTATAAATAAAATTGGAGGGGATAATATGAGCGAAAAGAAATTAGCATCAGATTATTTTATGGAAGGTCTAAACTGTGCAGAATCAGTTATAAAAGCATATAATGAGGAATTTGGAACTGATATACCAATAAGAGTTGCTAGCGGACTTGGCGGAGGATGCGCTGTTGGAAATCTATGTGGAGCAGTAAATGGAGCATGTATATGTGCAAGTTTTGCAAAAGGTAGAGATGATATAGGTCAAGAAAACCCAGCAAAAACTTATACAAAAAAAATAATGCAAAAAACAATAGAACACTATGGAACTACAGAATGTAAATCTCTAAAAAAAGACAGAGTTGGATGTAAAGAAATAGTTGATTTCTCTTATGAAGCATTAAAAGAAGCTTTAAAATAGTATATAAATAAATGTAAAAAAAGCCTGCCATTAATTTAAGTTGTTAATGGCAGTTTTTTTAATAAAAAACCATAACTATAAAAATAAAGTTTTCATCAACCATATCCAAATATGATATAATATAAAACATATGTAAACTTAAAAAAATTAAAAAAGTTGAATAAAAAATGGAAAAGGTGGAAAATATGAAAATAGTTGAAAATGCTATATTTTCGAAATTTCTCCAATTTGATATAGATGAAAATATTCCAATCCACGAAGGCAGATTTTGCATATACTTACGAAATAAAAAGTACAAGTGTAGCGGAAAAGTAATCTACAAGATGGCGACTGAGGGGACAATTACATTTAAGGGAAAGATACTATCAACACAAGATTTAGAAATAGACACAATCCTTGATTACGACTCTGCAGAACTAGAAATTTACAGATATAGACCAGTATCTGTAACAGTAAGTTCTATAAATGATTTTTATATAGAGGGGTATATAAATCACGGCCATATAAGATCTAAAAATGCCGAGGTCGACTATGTAGATTTTGACGTTGTAAATTTCGATAAATATTTTGGAAAGCTTATAAAATACGACGACAAGTTATTTGCAGGCAGAATGGGATTTAGTTCAGGAGAGTTTGAAGTTATAGTAGACAAAAGATTTGATTTTACTAAAGGATTAGACGAAAAATTAAAAGACAAAGATGCACATATAATAACACATAGCGGCCGAATAATGAGAAAAGATAAAAAGCCATTTAAAACAAATATAATAAACCACATATTAGACGACTTATCAGTATCGTTTAGTTTTATGTGTGGACGATATGTCGATATATGTTCATCATACGGATATAAAAATGGGGAAAACGTATATAGATTGTGGAGGGAAACTTTTATAAGCTCATATAGATTTATCCCAAATTGGAAGGACACAATCTCAAATTATCACAATATAGAAAAATACTTAACATTAATGAACAATAGATTAAAAGACGATTACTATAGCGAGGCATTAAGACAAGCTGTCGACTGGTATTTACAATCATTTGACGGGCTTACATTAGAAAACAACCTTATATCTATACAAATCTGTCTTGAGACGTTGTCATATATAGTTTTAGTTGAACAAGAAAAGCTTTTAAGTGATGATGAATTCGATGAAAATTTGGCGACAAAGAATATAAGAAAACTTCTAGATATATGTAATATTCCATATGGAAAGGACGATTTGTTTTTGTTTGATGATTATATAAATGAAAGATTTGATGATGGAATAGACTTATTAATATACTACAGAAATAAAATTGTTCATCCAACAAGAAAAAGAAACAGAGCGACTATCACTGTAGAAGACGTATGGAACATTATTCAAATAGGCACAAGATATATAGAGCTTGTAATATTAAATATAATCGGATATAAAGGTGAATATTCAAATAGATTACTAGATAGGGCATATGGAGAAGTTGAGCTCGTTCCTTGGAATGAAAATTAAACATTCCATATATAAAGTTATGTACATGAATATACGGTTTATTAAAAAATATTAACAATGGGATGCACAAAGATATAAGTGCATCCCATTTTAAATCATAATTAATCTTCTTTTATATACACGCTTGGAATATACATATTTACATTTTCAAGCGCTATTATCTCATTATAAATATATTCACTATGTTTATCTACATTATCACATTCTAAGTCTAAAGTTAAAAGCGTTTGGTTGTAGATATTTACATCAAGTGTTGTAGTTCCCTCTCTAAGTTTTAAGTTCATTCCCCTATTTAGTCTAACTAATTTGTCTAATATTTTTGTGTAGTCTGCTGCCATTTGTCAATTCCTCCCAAATATTAAATATAAGATAATAATAACATAATTTGGATAGAATTTAAACGATTTATATAATTAAATTTAAGATAGCATATTCTATATAAATACGATATGAAATGTAGAAATATACAAAAAAAGTTTTTTAATTAAAAAAAGATTTATATAGAATTATTAAATCTGTTTATATATAATTACTGTAGATTGATGTATAAGATATAGAAGGGTGGATAATTATGAATATAGATGAAAAATACGAATTATTAAAAAGTAAATTAAAAGATATGGGGAAAGTTGTGATAGCATATTCTGGCGGGGTTGACAGCAATTTTTTACTTAAGGTGGCGAGTGATGAATTAGGAAAAAATGCAATTGCCGTTACAATTCACGCTATGATGCATTCATATAGAGAGATGGAAGAGGCAAAAGAATATACAAAACAATTCGGGGTAAAACACGAGGTTATAAAAGTAGATAATTTCGACGAAAAAGGTTTTATTGAAAATAGCAAAAAAAGATGTTATTATTGTAAATGCGCAGTTTTCAATATGATTAAAGATTACGCAGCTAAAAACGATGTAAAATATGTCTTAGACGGAACAAATCTTAGCGATTTAGGCGATTATAGACCAGGACTTAAGGCTTTAGAAGAACTAAATGTAGTTAGTCCATTAAAAGATAGCGGTCTTACAAAAGAAGAAATAAGAATTTTGTCACACAGACTTAATTTAAAAACATACAACAAACCTTCTTTCGCCTGTCTTGCAAGCAGAATTCCTTATGGAGATAAAATTACGAAAGAAAAACTTAAATTAGTAGAAGAGGCCGAAAATTATCTTCAAGATTTAGGTTTTAGACAATATAGAGTTAGATTACATAACGATATAGCCAGAATAGAAGTGGCTAAAGATGAAATGAATAAGTTTTTCGATGATGAAATGATGAAAAATGTACATAATAAACTTAAAGAAATTGGATTTAAGTATGTGACATTAGATTTAAATGGATATCAGATGGGAAGCTTAAATAATTAGACGAAAGGATTAATTAAATGGAAAAAGGATATACTTTAATTTCGCCGTGCTTTTTCGGAATGGAAAAAATGCTAGCGAACGAAATTAAAAACTTAGGATTTGAAATTGTAAAAACAGAAGACGGAAGGGTTACATATAAAACTGATGAATACGGAATAGCAAAAGCAAATATGTGGCTTAGATGTGCAGAAAGAGTTCACCTTAAAATAGCTGAATTTGAAGCAAAAAGTTTCGACGAATTATTCGAAGGAACAAAAAGAATAAATTGGGCAAAATACATACCATATGGTGCACAATTCCCAATAACAAAAGCGTCTTCAATAAAATCAAAATTACACTCAATACCAGATATACAATCTATAGTTAAAAAGGCTGTTGTTGAAAGTCTTAAAAAAAGCTATATGGAAACTGGATTAATAAAAGAAGACAAAGAAAAATATCCTATATATGTATTTATACATAAAGATAAAGTAACTCTTACAATAGATACAACAGGTGTTGCGCTACACAAAAGAGGATATAGAGAAAAAGCAAATAAAGCTCCAATAAGAGAAACACTAGCAGCTGGGATAATGTACTTAACTCCATGGAGACCAGGTAGAACTTTAGTTGACCCTCTATGCGGATCGGGAACATTATTAATAGAAGCAGCTATGATGGGAATAAATATGGCCCCAGGGCTTAATCGTGAATTTATATCTGAAAAATGGAGAACACTAGACAAAAAAATCTGGTGGGATACTAGAAGAGAAGCTTACGATATGATAAACGAAGATGTTGAATTTAAAATATACGGATATGATATAGACGAAGATGTTATAGAAATAGCAAGAGAAAATGCAGAAATAGCAGGTGTTGCTGACTATATAGAATTTAATGTAGGAGATGCGACAGAATTTACAAGCGATGAAGAATACGGATTTATAGTTACAAATCCACCATATGGGGAAAGACTTGAAGACGTTGATTCTGTAAAAATGCTTTACAAACAACTTGGATATGCATTTAGAAAATTAAATAATTGGTCATACTATCTAATAACTTCATATGAAGATTTTGAAAATGAATTTGGCCAAGATGCAATAAGAAAAAGAAAACTATATAACGGTATGTTAAAAAGTTACTTATACCAATATCCAGGACCAAAACCACCTAGAAAATAATTAATTGCCTCCAAGATGCTTAAAAAAAGAATAAAAATAATATTCTTTAAATATAAATATTATATAGCATTTTGGAGGTGTTATTATATAATGAGAGTAAAACACAATAAAAAGAATTTGAAACATAAAGATATTGAAAACAATACAACTACTCAATACGAAGAAAAATATAACGATGTCATTTTAAATGACCTTGTTCCAGAAGATAGAAAAGAAGAATTCAATATTCAAGAAAATGAACATAGACCACATAAAAAAGCTAAGAAAAGCGGATTTAAATTTAATATGGGTAAAAAGACTAAAAAAAATAAAAAACAACAAGGGCAACAGGAAGATATAGAAAATACAAAAGGTAAAACTAAAAAAACTAAAAAAAACGATGAATTAGTAGAAGATAATCAACAAGAAGTAAAAAAATCTAAAAAAACTAGACCAAAACAACATCATAAACAACATGAATCAAGCGAAGTAGATCAAGATGGAAATCATAGCGGACATCATGGTGGACATAAGCAAACTAAAAAAAGAGTAAGTAAACGTAGAAAATCTGCTAAAAGCCAAGATGAAACTGTAAAAATCCAAGAAGCACAAGAAAACGAAATACAACAAGAAAATGAAATACAACAAGAAGAAAATGAAAATATAAATTATAGAGGAGAAGCTTCAGAAGATTTTAGCCAAAATAATGAAAATATTGAAGATACAAACCAAAATAGCAATATAGTTTGGTCTGATGAAAATTTTGATAGATAGATTTTAGTATAAAGAGTTGTTTTTAAATGATTAATTTAAGTCATTTGACATACAACTCTTTATTTTTATATTAATTATTGTATAATTAAAGTACGGTAAAATTTATAAATATAATTAATTATAAAGAACAGGAGGACAAGGATGAGGCTATTAAAATTGGTAGGTGTATTATCTTTAGTAGTTATACTTAGCACTGGTTGTTATAAAAACGATAATAGCAGTGAAAATCCTATAAATTTATTTGATGAATTGCCTATATATAATCAAGAGAAAAAAGATATCTCGGATAAAGCAAAAAGGATTGCAGGAAGTGCTAATTTAATTTTGCCTTATAATTCAATAGAAGTCGGAAAAATAAACGAGGTAGACTTAAATAATGATGGAAAAAATGAAGTAGTATTCTTTGAGAAGAGAGAAAATATAAACAATGAAGTTGGCTTTACAGTTTTAGAGTCAAAGGATGATGAAAGTAAAGATGCTTTATATACAGAGAGTGGCGATAAAATTAAATATGCAAATTTTTACGATTTAGATAATGATGGAAATAAGGAAATAATCTTAGTTGTAGAAGAAAAAAATGATACAACACTTACCATTTGTAGATATGAAAATGGTGAAATAAAGGAATTGGTTTCAAAGAATAACTATGACTATTTTAATAAAGATAAATTTTTAAAATTAGGTATAGTTGTAGATGATATAGATAATGATGATAGTTTGGAATTAATAATTTATAATTATAATTATGCTAAAAAAGAAATGAATTTAAATTTATGTGCATTAAAAGATGATAAAATAAATATTATCGATACATTAAAGTTTGATGATGTAAAAAATTTCGACGATATAAATATATCTGTTGGAAAAATAGGCAAAAAAGATAAGGGATTATTTTTAAGTCTGCCTACTTCAAAAAACAGCAAATTCAATACAGAAGTAGTGTATTTGGAAAATAATAAACTTATAGATGCATTTAAAGACCACAAAGATATACTAAATGACTACTATATTGCTTTTGAGGATGTAAATAACGACGGGATTACTAATATACCTATTATAGACATCGAAAGTATAAACAAAGATTCGCTCTCTACATCTACAATGCCAAAGAGCCTTATAATTAGTTGGAACAAATATAATGGAAAAGAAGGCAAGGATGCAGATTTATTATTTGTAAATAAAATTTACTACAATTACGAATTAAACTTTAAATTCTTAATACCTAATAACTTAGTCGGAAAAATATCGATTAATGAAAATACTGATCAAAATACAAGTAGTAGCTATAAAATATTTAATTTCTATTATAATGAGAGTGCGACTCCTTATTTAGATAAAAAAAATAGACAACAGCTATTTTCTTTGAACTTAGCTGAAAAAGGTGTAGTAGATGATTCAAAAACTATAAATAATAAGGGAGATATAATACTTGAAAGTGATAAATACGTGTATTCAATATCTGATATAAATGAGAAATTATTTAATAAACTTGGTTTGAGTATAGATATATTAAAAGATTATTTTTCGATAATAAAATGATTAAGTAAAGTTTAATGGAGGCTAGAAAATGAAAGAAAAGATATTAGTACTAGAGGATGAGATTGGGATAAGAAGTTTTGTAAGTATAAACTTAAAAAGAGAAGGATATGAAATTATAGAAGCTGGAACAGGTGCTGAGGCTATTGAAAAAATAAATGAAAATAATGATATTTCAATAGCACTTTTAGATGTTATGTTACCTGATATGAGTGGTATTGAAGTTTGTAAATATATAAGACAAAAATTTGATCAAGTTGGAATAATAATGCTTACTGCAAAGGCTCAAGAAGAAGACAAGTTAGAAGGGTTTATATCAGGAGCTGATGACTATATAGTAAAACCATTTAGTATAAAAGAGCTATTAGTTAGAGTTGCAGCACTTCTTAGAAGAGTTAAAAAAGAAGAAAGTTCTATGAAATTAAATAAAATAGTTTCAGATCCATTTGAACTTGATTTAGATAAGAGAAAATTATTCAAAAATGGAAAAGAAATAGAACTTACTCCAACAGAGTTTTCAATTGTAAAATATTTAATGGTAAATGCAAAACAATCGCTTAGTAGAGATCAAATACTAACAGAAGTTTGGGGCAATAATTATTTGTATGATTTTAAAATAGTCGATGTAAATATAAGAAGAATAAGAAATAAAATAGAAGATGACCCATCAAAACCAAAATATATCCAAACTATTTGGGGTTATGGATATTGTTTTAGAAAGGAAGACTAGATTTTGAAATTACATTTAGAAGGTTTGAGAAGGAGAGTAGTAAAATATTATTTCATAATGATAATAATTACAGTCGCTTTGTTCGAAGTGTTATTTATGTTTTATATGAAAGAATATTACTACAGTATGGCAAAATCATACTTAGAGCAGCAAGTTAGATATACTCAAAGTAGTTATGACTCTACAGCTATGGACTCAACAAGCTTTCAAGATAAGATAAATAATATATTAGAAAAAGAGAGTCTCAGTCAAGATTCAAGTTACAAAGAGGTAAATAATGATTTTGCTGTTGCAATAGAAATTATAAATAAAAATAAAGAAATAATACTAGACCAATATGGTATAAAAACTAATGAAGTTGTCAATTATGAAGATGTAAATAAAGCTTTAGCTGGAAACGAAGACTATAGTTTTTCAATAAGTTCTATAAGCGAAACAAAAGATCATATTATGAGTGTATCTGTACCTTTAAAGGTCAATAATGTCGTTGAAGGTGTCGTTAGATATAGTGTATCTTTAAATAAGGCAGATAGTGCAATTTTTAGGGTAGTATTTATGATATTTATAGGCGGACTTGTAATACTTTTAATATGTCTTCTTATAAGCTTAAGATTTGCAGATTCACTTATAAGGCCAATACAAGATTTGAAAAAGACTGCAAATCAACTTGCACAAGGAAATTATAATATAAAATTGGAAAATGAAAAACTTCATGACGATGAAATCGGAGATTTAGTCAGAACGTTTGATCATATGGCAAAAGAAATCGATAAAACTCGTAAATTAAAAGAAGAGTTTATATCTTCAGTATCACATGAGCTTAGAACTCCGCTTACATCTATAAAAGGATGGAGTGAGACTCTAGGGTATGAAGGTATAAGCAGAGAAGAGCTTGATTTAGGGCTTGGAATTATACAAGATGAAACAGAAAGACTTATAACTTTAGTTGAAGAACTTCTTGATTTCTCTCGTCTTGCATCAGACAGAATAAGACTTCAAATCGATACAGTAAATGTCGTTAAACTTGCAAAAGACGTTGTAAACCAACTTGGAGTTAAGGCAAGCGAAAAGAATATTACACTTTTAACAGAATTTAATACAAAAGAAAGAGAAATAGCCGATATACAAGGTGATAAAAATAGACTGAAACAAGTTTTAATCAACCTTGTGCAAAATGCCCTTAAATTCACTGAAGAAGGCGGCTATGTCGTTGTTAGGTTGTCACAAGGTGACGAATATACGACTTTCTCTGTAGTCGATAATGGAATAGGTATAAAACAAGAAAACTTAGACAAAGTTTTAGAAAAATTCTTCCAAGAAGACTACAATAAATCTGGAAGTGGTATAGGCCTTGCTATAAGTAATGAAATAGTAAAATTACACAAAGGTAAATTAATATTAGAAAGTCAAAAAGGAGAAGGTACTTGTATTACCTTTACTTTAAAAAATAATTTAATGGATGCTATTGCAGAGGAAAAAATGTGATTTAATCACATTTTTTTCTTGTAATGAAAAGATTAAGATTATATATATTTTAATAATATAAATATAACAATAACTATACATAAATTTAAAATTATATATATGAAAGAGGAAAAGTATGAGAAACATAAAAATGGTAGTAGAATACGATGGAAGCAATTTTAAAGGCTTTCAAAAATTAAAAGATAACGAAAATACAATACAAGGAAAACTTGAATCTGTTTTAAGTCAAATGGCAGATGAAAATATAGAAATAATCGGTTCGGGAAGAACAGATATGGGCGTACACGCCTATGGACAAGTTGTAAACTTTAAAACTAATTCTCCTTTATCATTAAATAAAATGCATAAATATCTATATGAATACCTTCCACAATCAATTGCAATAAGAGAGATTGAGGAAGTTGATGATAGATTCCACAGCAGATATAATGCAAAGAGAAAGGTATATCTATACAAAATAGACAACAACGAATATCCAAATCCATTTAATAGAAAATACACTTGTCATGTGCCTAAAAAACTTGATTTAGATAAAATGAGAGCTGTTGCTGATGTACTTGTTGGTGAACATGATTTTACGAGTTTTTGTTCATCAAGGTCTAAAAAGAAAAGTCATGTAAGAGAAATTTACTCTATTTCTATAAATGAAAATAACGGATTAATAGAAATTTATGTAGAGGGCAATGGATTTTTATACAATATGGTAAGAATAATTGCAGGTACGCTTATTGATGCTGGACATAATAAAATTACACCAGAGGAAGTTAAAAATTTATTAGAATTAAAAGATAGATCAAAATCACCAGAGACAGCGCCATCAAAAGGATTGTTTTTATATAGAGTAAAATATTAAATAATATATACAAAATACGGTTGACATTTTTATCCAGTTGATTTATTATTAACTCATAAATAAGAATAAACTACTTATTAAAAAATTTAAAACAACAAATTCATTGAAAAAGAAAGTAATTTATTTTAAGTTTATAGAGAGCTGAGGATGGTGGAAGCTTGGCAATTTTAAAATAGATGAAGAGAGCTTTGGAGAAGATTATCTGAACTTAAGTAGGATAATAGGAATGCCTTGCCTTAAAAGGAAGAGTGAATAAGTTTATCTTATTAATTAGAGTGGTAACGCGGAAATATTTCGTCTCTTGATATTCAAGAGGCGTTTTTTAGAATATTTCAATAAGATAAATTTATTAATAAGAGTGGTACCGCGCAATGTCGCCTCTTAGTATTTAATACTAAGAGGCTTTTTTAATTTAGACATACAGGGAATTATATTGTTTTAAAAAATTACAGCGATATTTTAAATGATGTAATTTCTAATTTGAAATTTAAAATAAAATAATAAAAGTGATTTAGGGGGATAATAAGAATGAAAGAAAAAGTTGTATTAGCATATTCAGGAGGATTAGACACTTCAATAACTATTCCATGGTTAAAAGAAAATTATGATTTAGATGTTATAGCAGTTTGTGCAAATGTTGGTCAAGATGACGATATGAGCAAAATAGAAGAAAAAGCAAAAGCAAGTGGTGCTATAAAAGCTTATGTTGAAGATTTAAGAGAAGAATTTATAACTACTACTATATATCAAGCAATAAAAGCTGAGGTTTTATATGAAAATAGATATCCTTTAGGTACTGCACTTGCTAGACCTATAATAGCTAAAAAATTAGTTGAAATAGCTCAAAAAGAAGGAGCTAAATATATCTGCCACGGTTGTACAGGAAAAGGAAATGACCAAGTTAGATTTGAAGGAACTATAGCAGCACTTGATCCATCTATAAAAGTTATAGCTCCATGGAGAATATGGGATATAAAATCAAGAGAAGATGCAATAGATTACGCTAACGAACATAATATTGAGGTAGTTGCAACTAAGAAAAAAATATACTCAGTTGACGACAACTTATGGCATGTATCTACAGAAGGTGGAGATATAGAATATCTTGAAAATGAACATAATAAAGATATATACAAAAAAACTTGTGCTCCAGAAGATGCAGTAGATGAAGCTGAATATGTAGAAATAGGATTCGAAAAAGGTATACCAGTATCTTTAAATGGGGAAAAATTATCACCAATAGAACTTGTTGAAGCAGTTGATAAATTAGGTGCTAAACACGGTATAGGTATAGTAGATATATTAGAAAATAGATTAGTTGGTATGAAATCAAGAGGTATATATGAAACTCCAGGGGGAGAAATATTCTATGCAGCACACAACTACTTAGAAAGTGCTACATTAGATAAGGATACTCTTCACTTAAAACAAAGATTATCACTTGAATTTGCTGATTTAATATACAATGGTAAATGGTATTCTAAAACTTGTAAAGCAATAAATGCTTTCATGGATGAAACTCAAGAAAATGTTACAGGTTCTGTAAAATTAAAATTATACAAAGGTAATATAAAACCAGCTGGAATATTTAGTGACCATAAATTATATGACCAAAGCATATCTTCATTTGGAGATAGTGAATTATACGATCACAAAGATGCTGAAGGTTTCATAAACTTATTTACATTACCACTTAAAATAAATGCAATGACTCAAAATGGTAAAAAAATGACTAAATAATTGAGTTTATGCAATTTGAAGTTTTAATAAAGTGAATAAAAATGATATAAAAATACTGCCTTGAAATTTGAGGCAGTATTTTTTTTGAAAAAAATTATAAAGATGTATAAAAAGGAGAGAAATGGGAGATGGTTTAGTTACCATGGAAAATAAAAGAAAGGAGTAGAATATGGGAGAATTATATACAGGATATCACGGAACAACGATATCTAGAGGAGAAAATATTTTAAAAAATAAATACTACTTTGTTTCATATAAAGAAGACGAATGGCTTGGAAATGGAGTATACTTTTTTGAAAAAGATATAAACCAGGCAGTAGACTTTTGTACAAAAGCAAGACGATATGACGATTATATAATTTTAAAAAGTAAAATTGAAGCAGAAATATGCATAGATTTGGATAGATTGGAAACAATGACTATATTAGATAAAATAGCAAAAAAAATAAACAAAAGATATACAGATTTAACAAATGGAAGATATACAAAACTTACAAACTGTGAAATACTAGAAGATTTATATAGAATAAAGCCATACGATTTAGTAAAGAAAACATTTGTTATACAAAAAAGAGATAAAATACAAAACACAAATTTTATTTGGGTGCAAGTTCAAATGTGTGTTAGAAACAGAGATTGCATAAAAACAATAGAGGAGGTAATTAGAAATGAAAGGAGTTACGTACTTAACTGAAATTGACAAAATCATAACTGAAATGACTGACGAAGAATTCTTAAAAGTATTTAAAAATACATACGAAGAAGATTCAAAAGTAAAAGAAGTCTATTCATATGATTTAGTTAAAGAAACTGAGGAATAAAGACGAGCATTTGCCCGTCTTTTTTAATTTAAATTAAATATTTTCTAATATTTCGTATATATTTTTTTAATCTTTGTCAATATTTATGATATAATAAACTTTGCATTAATTTGAAAGGAGATTGTAATTAAATGTCTAAAAGAAAACAAGTTACTGTTCCTATGGAAAAAATCAAAGAACAGGACAAATATATAAACGAAATAAAAAATGAAAACGAAAGATATTTCCACTTAACAGGAAAGAAAAAATCTTATTTTATACAAACATTTGGATGTCAAATGAATGAGCATGACTCTGAAAAATTAGGAGCTATGCTAAATGCTATGGGTTATGAGCCTTCTTTAATGGCTGATAATGCTGATTTAATAATATATAACACTTGTGCAGTTAGAGAAAATGCTGAACTTAAAGTTTACGGAAACTTAGGTCACTTAAAATTAATAAAAAGAAGAAATCCTAACTTAAAAATAGCTGTTTGCGGATGTATGATGCAACAACCTGCTATAGTTAAAGAAATAAAAGCTAAATACAAACATGTAGATTTAGTATTCGGTACTCACAACTTATACAAATTCCCAGAATTATTATCTGAATCAATGTCAAGTGATTCTATACTTATAGATGTATGGGATGTTGATGGTGAAGTTGTTGAAGGTTTAAGAAGTGATAGAAAATTCGAGCTTAAAGCATTCGTAAATATAATGTACGGTTGCAACAACTTCTGTACTTACTGTATAGTTCCTTATACAAGAGGTCGTGAAAGAAGTAGAAGACCAGAAGATATAATTAATGAAATAAAAGAATTAGTTGCTAATGGAACTAAAGAAGTTACTTTATTAGGACAAAACGTAGACTCTTATGGTAAAACTTTAGAAGAAGAAGATAAAATGACTTTTGCTGAGCTTTTAAGAGCAGTTAACGAAATAGATGGATTAGAAAGAATAAGATTTATGACTTCTCATCCAAAAGATATATCTAATGAAGTTATATACGCTATGAGGGATTGCGACAAAGTTTGTGAATTCTTACATCTTCCAGTTCAATGTGGAAGTACTAAATTATTAAAGAAAATGAACAGACATTATTCTAAAGAAGATTACCTAAGAATAGTAGAAAAAGCTAAGGCTGAAGTTCCAAACATAGCATTCTCTACTGATATAATGGTAGGATTCCCAGGTGAAACTGAAGAAGATGTTGAAGATACACTTGATGTAATAAGACAAGTTAGATACGATAATGCGTTCACATTCATATACTCTAAGAGAACTGGTACTCCAGCAGCTAAAATGGAAGACCAAATACCAGAAGATGTTAAACACAAAAGATTTAACAGAGTATTAGAATTAGTTAACGAAATTTCAAAAGAAAATAACACTACTCATCAAGATGAAGTAGTAGAAATATTAGTTGAAGGTAAAAGTAAAACTGATGACACTAAATTCACTGGAAGAACTAGACAAAATAAATTAGTTAACTTCAGTGTAAAAGATCCAAATGCTGATTTAATCGGTAAATTAGTAAATGTTAAAATAACAGAAGCTGCTTTATCATTCTCATTAAACGGTGAAATGGTTGAGTAATTTTTAAGAAGACCTCTTTATAGAGATATATTATCTTTATAAAGGGGGTTTTATTTTTGGCCAAATAAGAAATGATATTCATTTATAAATTTTGATAAGTATAATTTATGTATATGTATTTTTAGAACTTCATACAGAAACTATTAATATATATACAAAAAAGGGGCATTAAGCCCCTTATAAAATTAATTATTAAATTCAGTATGAGTCCAATTAGTATCTTGTATATATTTAGAAACTAAATCATGGCACATATCTGGGTGTATAGTTTCTTCAGTTGAGATAGTTATAGAAGACATTGATATAGCGTATTTTAATGTGTCTATTAAACTATATCCTTCCATATATCCTTTTGTGATTCCTGAAACGAAAGAATCTCCAGCACCTGTAACATTTACTACATTTACATCATTGGCTTTTAATTTACCTTCTTCAACACCATTGTTGTAGTAGATTCCATCTTCGTCAAGTGTGATAAATACATTTTTTACACCTAAGTCTGTGAAGTATTTACCTGCTTTTCTTAAATCATTTTCATTTTTGATTTTAAATCCACACATTATTTCAGCTTCATATCTGTTTGGTTTTATAGTGTGGAAATATTTTACTAAATGAGTAACAGTTTTAGCTTTTGCAGCAGAAACTGGATCTAATATAAATTTAGTATCGTTAGTGAAACTTTTTAGTATATGTTCTACTATGTCAGGTCTGTCAGAGTCTAAAACCATGTACTTAGAATTTTTTATTATGTCGGCTTTAGAATCTATAAATTCTGTTGTAAATTTGTCTATTATTTTCATATCTACAACAGCAGACATCATTTCGCCGAAATGATCAAGTACAGCCATGTAAGTAGGAGTGTGCCCACCTTCTACTATAAGAGAATCCTCCATATTGTAATTCATTTCTTTTGAATGTTGAAGGATACTTTTTCCTGTTTCATCATCACCTAAAACAGATATAAATTTTGTATTAACTCCAACTCTAGCCATACATTCAGCTATATTTCTGCAAACTCCCCCGAATGAAGTTCTAACTCTACCTGGGTTTGAGTCATTAGCTCTATAATCGTTATCTGTGAAACCACATATGTCAAAAACTGATACACCGAAAACTAGTGCATATGATCCATTATTGTTCATTTGTATCGTAACCTTTCTAAGAAAATTTAATAATTTTAAAAATAATAAATTCAAAAATCAATCTTAAATAATAAAATTTCTTCATCTATAAAAATGATATTTGAAGAAATTTCTATTTTAATAATATCTTTATGATAAGCATTTTCTAATTTTTTATAACTTATAAGAAGTTATAGTCATTTAAAAAATATATATTTTATAATAAAGATGCATAGATAATGTAAATTAAGTGCCGAAAGGGGCATTTTTTTATTTTATCATAAATCAACATTGGATTTCTACATATTTCTACAAAAATTGAGAAAAATAAAAAACAGGTAATATTTATATGAAAAATTAAATATATTTATACCATGATAATAAGGGGGAATTTATATGGATTATAGAAATTTATTTGATGGTATAGATGATAAAATAAAGCTGTCTAATGGGGTTTTATTAACACCAATAAATTTTGACAATGGAGCGACTACTCCACCTTTAAAAAGTGTTACACAAATAATTTACGATAATATAAAAAATTATGGACCGATAGCTAGAGGGGTTGGATTTAAGGGTGAATACTGCACGACCATGTTTAATAAAGCTAGAGATATAATATTGGATTTTTTTTGTGTTTTGGATAATGATGATTATACAGTAATATATACAAAATCAGATACAGAAGGCCTAAATGCACTTGCAAATGTACTTATACAAGATAAAGATGATATGGTTTTGACAACTAGAATGGAACATCACGCAAATGATCTTCCCTTTAGAAGGGTGGCAAAGATGGTTTATGTTGAGGTTGATGTTCTTGGAAGAATAAATATAGATGATATAGAAGAAGAGCTTATAAAGGCTAATGGAAAAATAAAAGTAGTTACAATTACGGGAGCTTCTAATGTAACAGGGTATATTACTCCAATTCACGATATTGCAAGATTAGCTCATAAATACGGTGCGGTTATAATAGTTGATGGGGCTCAATTAATTGCACATAGAGAAGTAAATTTAGCTGGGAATTCAAAGGATGAAGAAATCGACTTTTTGACTTTTTCGGCGCATAAGGCATATGCACCTTTTGGAAGCGGAGCAATAGTCGGTAAGAAGGATTATTTAAATGAAGAAGATCCATTTTTATCAGGTGGAGGATGTGTTGCTGGTGTGTTTGATGAAAGACTTATTTGGACCGCTGTTCCAGAAAAATACGAAGCAGGAACACAAAACTTCTTTGGAGCAATAGCTATGGCTAAGGCACTTTCAGATTTGAAAAATATAGGATTTCAAAATATAGAAATGCATGAAAAATTATTAAAAGATTATATTATAAATTCAATGAAGAGTATAAAAAATGTAATTATGTATGGAGATGTGGATTATACAGATGATAGAATTGGAGTAATACCATTTAATATTAAAAATAGGGATTATAGTGAGGTTTCTATCAAGATGGCAACTGAAAATGCTATTTCTTTAAGATCAGGTAAGTTCTGCGCTCATACTTATGTATATAGACTTCTTGGTGTAAGTGATAGTGATGCATATAGAGATGTTATATCAGGTGAATATTTTTATGGAATGATAAGAGCTAGTTTAGGGCTTTATAATACAAAAGATGAGGCGGATATATTTTTAAATGAATTAGATCAAATTTCAAATAGCAGAAACTCAAGAAGAGTTAGAAAACATATTGGACGAATAAGATTTTAATAGAAAAAATATAAATAGAGTATAGATTTTAGCAAAAAAATAAATTAAATCTAATTATAAAAAATAGAGGGGAAACCCTCTATTTTTTTTTGTAGAATATATGAAAAATATAATTGTTTTTAAAACATAGGTATAAAAAATATTGTAAAAATAATGAAAATTTTATATAATTCCCAGTATGGAATAAGATTAAAAATTTACATAGAAAGAAAAAAATTCATAATTGAATTTTTAAAATATGAATATATTAAATTAAAATAGGTAATTTTAATCTTAGACAACAATGTAAAAGGAGAGAAAAAATGGACAACAAAAAAAAGAAAAAATCATTTAAGCTACCGACAGCTTATACAGTATTGCTAATAATAACAGCGATTATAGCAATAGTTTCACACTTTATACCTGGTGCTATACCAGCTAGTTTATCGGATTTTATAATGGCACCTATAAATGGTCTTAACAACTCAATCGATATTGCCATATTTGTTTTATTAATCGGAGGATTTTTAGGAATCACGACAAAAACAGGTGCACTTGATGCAGGTATTGCCTCAGTTGTATCAAAATTAAAAGGAAAAGAATTAATATTAATCCCGGTTCTTATGTTTTTATTCTCACTTGGAGGTACAAGTTTTGGGATGTCAGAAGAAACAATAGCTTTCACAGCGCTTGTAACGACTACTATGATAATAGCGGGATTTGATCCACTTGTATCAGTTGCAACAATAATATTAGGTTCAGGATGTGGTGTATTAGGGTCTACTGTAAACCCATTTTTAGTATCAGTTAGTATAGGTTCATTAAACGGTTCCGGAATAGAAGTAAACCAAGGTGTAGTTATAGCAATCAACACAATTTTATGGTTATCATCATTACTTATATCAATATACTTTGTTATGAATTACGCTAAAAAAGTTTATCAAAATAAAAATGAGAGCATACTTTCTGATTTAGAGATTGAACATGCTAATGAAGCATTTATTGGTAATAAATCAGGTGAAGAGGGAGTAGTAGAGTTTACACAAAAAAGAAAAATAGTATTAGCTTTATTTGCATTTACATTTATAATTATGGTTATTGGGATAATTCCATGGGAAAAATTTGGAATAAATATATTTATATCTACTGGATTTTTAACAGGTTCTAGCTTAGGTAACTGGTGGTTTTCTGAGCTTGGAATGTGGTTTGTAATAATGTCAGTAATTATAGGAATTGTATATGGCATGAAAGAGGGCGAAATTGTCGATGCATTTTTAGCAGGGGCAGCAGATATGGTTGGTGTCGCTTTAGTTATAGGTGTATCAAGAGGTATATCTGTAATTATGGCTACAACAGGACTTGATGCATATGTACTTGCAAAAGCATCTGGAGTTTTAGTCGGAATGAGTCCAATAATATTTACGATAGTTGCTTATTTAATATATATGGCGCTTACATTCTTTATACCATCTACATCAGGGCTTGCAGGTTTATCAATGCCGATATTTGGGCCGCTTGCAGTTAGTTTAGGATTTAGTCCAGAGGTAATAATATCAATATTTAGTGCAGGAAGTGGTATCATAAATTTAGTTACACCTACAAGTGGTGTTATAATGGGAACACTTGCAATTGCAAAAGTTGACTATGAATCATGGGTAAAATTCGTAACAAAAATATTAATAGCTATATTTATAGCATCAGCATTAATTCTTTCAATTGCTATGATGGTTATAAAATAAATTATTATAGCTATAAAAAGTTTAGAATAAGTTAAACTACACTAAAAAATGATAAATATAATTATAAAATAAATTTTGAGAGGAAAATAAATATGGAATTTAATTTTAAAAATCCAAAACTAGAATTAGTTTTTAAATATTTTGAAGAGATTTCAAAAATTCCTAGAGGTTCAGGAAATGAAAAAGGAATAAGTGATTATTTAGCACAAGAAGGAAGAAGACTTGGTCTTGAAGTTATACAAGATGAAACTTTAAACGTAATAATAAAAAAAGAAGCATCTAAAGGATATGAAAATTCTCCTGCTGTAATACTTCAAGGTCATATGGATATGGTTTGTGAAAAAAACAAAGATGTAGACCACGATTTTTCAAAAGATCCAATCGAGCTAGAAGTAAAAGGAGATTACCTTTATGCAAAAGGGACAACACTAGGAGCAGATAACGGTATTGCAGTGGCAATGGGACTTGCCCTTTTAGCGTCAGGTGATATAGCTACTCCAAAATTAGAAGTATTATTTACAGTAAATGAAGAAGTAAGCATGGAAGGCGCTATGAATTTAGACGGAAGTGTTTTTGATGGAAGATACATAATAAATCTAGATTCTGAAGAAGAAGGTAAAATAACAGTAAGCTGTGCCGGCGGAGTTACGGCTATTGCAAAAATCAAAAAAGAATTAAAAGATATAAGTGATAAAGATATTTTTGCTATAAATATAAAAGGACTAAAAGGTGGACACTCTGGTATCGAGATAGACAAAAAAAGAGCTAATTCAAATATACTTATGGGAAGAATTTTAAATAATCTTAAAAATAGCGATGTAGATTATGATTTAATCTCAATAAGCGGTGGTCTTAAAAATAATGCAATACCTCGTGAGGCTGAGGCGATTATAGCTTTAGATAAAGAATATGTAGAACAGGCAAATGATATTGTAACTTCAATGTTAGGTATATTTAAAAATGAATTTAAAACAAGTGACCCATCAATAGTTGTTGAAATGCAAAAGATTGATGAAAAACACGAAAGAGCATTATCTGAGCAAGTTCAAGACAAAATAGTTAAAGTATTAAACTTAATGCCTAGAAACATTCAAACTATGAGTGCTGATATAGAGGGCCTTGTTGAAAGTTCTACAAATCTAGGTGTTGTAGTTACAGAAAATGAATATATAAAATTCGAATTCGCAACAAGAAGTTCAGTAAAAAGTTTAAAAGACGATATAAACGAGAGAATGGAATTATTGTGTGAATCTATTGGTGTAGAACTTGAATTAGAAGACGACTACCCTGAGTGGGAATATGCAAAAGACTCAAAACTTGAGCAAATATGTGTTGAAACATATGAAAAATTATACAATAAAAAGCCTGAAATAGTAGCAATTCATGCAGGGCTTGAATGTGGATTATTATTAGATGCAATAGAAGGAGCACAAGCAATATCAATTGGTCCAAATTTATTTGACGTTCATACTCCAGATGAACATATAGATATTTTATCTACTGAAAGAACATGGGATTACTTAGTTAGTATATTATGTAATATAAAATAAAACACCTTTAAAACATAAATTTTAACTTATCATATGTAAATCTCAAAGGAGGATAGATATGGTTGTAGTTTTCTTAAGAAGTATAGTTTTATATATAGCAGTACTGATTTCTATGAGAATTATGGGAAAAGGTGAAATTGCTGAGATGAATTGTTTTGACTTGGTCATAACACTTTTGATAGCTGAAGTTGCATCACTTCCAATGGAAAATAATGATATACCAATGATAAATGGTATAGCTGCACTTACTGGGCTTGTAGCAATGCAAACAATAATTTCATTTTTATCCTTGAAATTTAGAAAAGTATCTATAGTATTATCAGGGAAGCCATCAATATTAATTAATAAAGGTGAGATAGATTATAAAGAACTCAAAAAAGAGAGAGTAAGTATAAACGAACTTTTAGAACAACTTAGGATACAGGGATATTTTAATATAAAATATATCCAATATGCCATACTAGAAACTGATGGAAGCTTGAGCATTGTACCAACTTCAAATTATAATTCGACACCATCAAGACCTTTTTATCATTTGCCAATTCCTCTTATTTTGGATGGTTGTGTGATAAAAGAAAATTTAAAACAAATAAATAAAGATGAAGCGTGGCTCTATAGTATATTAAAATCACATGAAATAAAAAAAGCAAAAGAGGTACTACTTTGCATTTTAGATGAATACGATAAAATATTAATTCAAAAGAAAAAGTGAGGATAAAATATGAGAAATACTATAATAGCACTTACATGGGTCATTTTATTTATACTTTTTGGACTTTATATAGATAACAAAGTTGAAAATTTTTGTATTGATTATACAAAAGATGTTCAAGAAACATATGAGGTAATACATGATGAAAATTGGGATGAAGCAGATAAGAAGTTAGATGATTTAGTTAAAAAATTAGAGATGCAAAAAGATTTTTGGTTAAAGGTTCTCGATCATCAATATTACGATGATTTAAATTTGGAGCTTGGTTTAGCTAAAAATGCAGTATATTGCAAAAATAAAATAAGGGGATTAGAATCACTTGAAAAAGTTGAATCTATTCTCCAAAATTTAATGGCTGACGAAAAATGTAATTGGAATTATATTTTTTAGATAAAAAAGGCATATAGAATACGAAATGTATTTTATATGCTTTTTTGCATTGAAATTTATTTGTTTTAGAACTTTAAATTATTATTTTAGGTTATTGTATAGTTATTTTAAATCTATTCTTTTATAAAATTTAAAAAATTCTCTAGTATTTTAGCAGTTATTCCCCAAATTATGTAGTTTTTATATTCGTAAAATAAAGTTGAGTATTTCCCAACTGCAAATTTATAATTTTCTTTATTTGGAATCTTAGAATATGGGAAGTTTTCATTTACTTTTACCTCGACTTCATTTTCGAATTCTTCTGGTGATGAGTCGAGTAAGTATGTTATTGGAACACTAAAAACATGGTCAACTTCATCTTTATTGATAAGCAGATTTTTTATATCATTTTTTAATGCACTTTCTTTTATTATTCCTAAAAATGGATGTATTATGAGATTTGAGTGGTTTAAATATAAATCAAGTGGCGATATTATTTCTATATCATCTTGTGTTATACCTATTTCTTCACAGGTTTCTCTTATACAAGCAGTTTGTGGGTCTTCTCCTTTTTCAATTTTGCCACCGGGAAAAGCAATTTCATTTGGTTGGCTTCTAAGTGTTTTCGCTCTGACTTCGAATAATATCTCGTAAGAATTATCTTTTTTTATTATAGGAATTAAGACAGAAGCCCTTTTCATATTTTGATAGCCATTTATATATGGAGTAAATCCACTGAATTTATCTTTAATGTCTTTAATATTATCAACCATAAGTTAAATTACTCCTTTCAAAAAAATATCATATAGATATTATAGACTAGATTTTAGAAAATATAAATTATAAAGGAATAGAAAATTTATCTACAAGATAAAACAAATTTTGTGTTATAAATATAAATTTCTAAGTATGTAAAAGGAAATTCGATAAATTATTATCAAAATGAAAAAAGTATGTTAAAATTAATGCAAAATTACCAAAATAAGTATAAAATAAAAGATAAAAAACAAATTACGGACGCATTTTGTTCGCATAAGGGGGGACTTTAATTTGGACAAATTATATGACGTGATAATAATTGGCTCTGGAGTAGTGGGAAATGCTATTGCCAGGGAAATGTCTAGATATAATTTAAAAATAGGGGTACTAGAAAAAGAATTAGATGTATGTAATGAGACAAGCGCAAGAAATTCAGGGGTACTTCATGCTGGATTTAATAATAAGCCTGGGACACTTATGGCTAAATTCTGTGTTGAAGGGAATCAGGGGTTTGATCAAGTTGCTAAGGAACTAGGAGTACCGTTTAAAAGATGTGGGAAACTAGTTGTTGGATTTAGCGAAGAAGATAAAGAAAAACTAATTGCTATGAAAGAGCAAGGCGAAAAAAATGGGGTTAAGGGTCTTGAGATAATAGGTAAAGACAAAATAAAAGAAATTGAGCCAAATATCGACGGTGAATTTGCGATGTGGTCAAAGACTACAGGTATATTAAATCCATTTTTACTTACAATAGCTCTTGCTGAAAATGCAGCGACAAATGGGGCAGAATATTATTTTGGAAATGAAGTAATTGAAATCAAAAGAGTAGATGATATTTACAATATAAAAACTGTAAAAGATACATATAAAACTAGATGGGTAGTAAATGCAGCAGGACTTTACAGCGATAAAGTTTCAAAAATGCTTGGAATTGACGATTATACAATCCATCCATGCAGAGGGGAATATTTTATATTAGATGAAAAAGTAGGCTCAAAATTAAGCCTTCCAGCATATCCAGTTCCAAATCCAAAAGAAGGTGGGCTTGGAATCCATTTAACTCCAACAATCGACGGGAATGTATTTATCGGTCCAAGTAGTGAATATATAGATGAAAGGGATGATTATTCTGCTACACAAAAGATAATGGACTTACTTATTAAAGACGGAGGAAGAATATTCCCACATATAAGAAGAGAAGATTTTATAAGAAACTTCGCTGGAATTAGACCAAAGCTTGCATCAAAAGAAGAAGGTGGATACCACGATTTTGTAATCGAAATGAGAGATGAAGCACTAAACGTTATAAATTTAGTGGGGATAGAATCTCCAGGGCTTACAAGTTCAACTCCAATTGCAAAATATGTAGTTTCTTTATTAAAACAAAAAGAAGAACTTACAGAAAACGAAAACTTTAATCCAATTAGAAAACCTATAGTCACTTTTAATGATAAGTCAGTAGAAGAAAAAGAAGCTTTAATTAAAGAAAATCCTGACTATGGCGAAGTAATTTGTAGATGTCAAACTATAACAAAGGCAGAAATTTTAGAAGCTATAAACAACCCACTAGGAGTTGAAACTCTAACTGGAATCAAATATAGATGTAGAGCAATGATGGGAAGATGCCAAGGTGGTTATTGTGAAACAAGAATAGCAGGTTTACTAGAAGAAGTTAAACATAAAAATAGAGAAGATGTGCTTTACTCAAGAGAAGGTTCTAATATGTTTGTTGGGAAGGTGAGAGACTAATGGTTGAAAATAAAGATGTAGTAATAGTTGGGGGCGGTCCTGCAGGTCTTGCAGCAGCTCTTGAGCTAAAACACAAGGGAATAGAAGATATACTTATTGTCGAAAGAGAAGATAAATTAGGGGGCATATTAAAACAATGTATCCACGATGGCTTTGGGCTTACTCGTTTTAAAGAGACATTAAGCGGTCCTGAATATGCAGATAGATTTATAAAAGAAGTAAAAAAAGAAAAAATAGATTATATTACAGATGCGACAGTTATTGATGTAAATAATGAAAAGATAGTAACTGCTGCAACAAGAGATGGACTAAAACAATATAAGGCAAAGGCTGTAGTTTTGACTATGGGTTGTAGAGAAAGAACAAGGGGGGCAATTTCTACTCCAGGTACAAGACCAGCAGGAATATACAATGCCGGTGTTGCGCAAAGATATATAAATTTAACTAATACAATGGTCGGCAAAAAAGTCGTAATCTTGGGTTCAGGGGATATCGGTCTTATAATGGCGAGAAGACTTACTCTTGAAGGGGCAAAAGTAGAGGCAGTAATAGAGCTTTCACCATATGCAAATGGGCTTCCAAGAAATATAGAACAATGTCTAAATGACTACAATATACCTCTATATCTAAGCCACACAATAACTAATATAGAAGGAAAAAGCAGATTAGAAGCTGTTGTTGTTAGCAAAGTCGATGAGCAAACTAAAAAAGTTATTCCAGGAACTGAGAAAAGATATGAATGTGACACTTTAATACTTTCAATCGGTCTTATTCCAGAAAATGAATTGTCATTAAAAGCAGGTGTAGTGCTAGATCCTAGAACAAAAGGTGCAGTAGTTGATGAAAATTATCAAACTTCAGTAGAAGGAATATTTGCAGCGGGAAATGTTCTTCAAGTTCACGACTTAGTAGACTTTGTCTCACTAGAAGCTGAAAGACTTGCAGAACACGTTTGTGAATATATAAATGACGGAAAATTAACTGAGAGCAGTATAAATATAGAAGCTGGCGAAAATATAAACCACACAATTCCACAAAAAATAAGTGGAACTAAGGATTTTGTGCTTTCATTTAGAGTTAGAAAGCCTTTTAAAGAATGTAGGGTCGATATAATGCAAGATGGCGAAGTTATAAAGACTAAGAAATATAAAAAGGCGATACCAGCTGAAATGGTTCAAATAAAAATTTTAAAAGATGAAATAAAACAAAATGGGGATTTGAAGGTGATTATAAGTGAATAGAAAATTTACATGTATAGTTTGTCCAAATGGATGTGAGATAGAAGTAGATTATGAAGGAAAAGATATAAAAAATATTGAAGGAGAAGGCTGTAAAAAAGGTAAAGAATATGTAGTTCAAGAACTTACTGACCCAAGACGTAATATAGCTTCTTCTGTAGTTTTATTAAATGGTGAGCTTCCACTTGTGAGCGTAAGACTTACAAAACCAGTTCCAAAAGCTAAAATATTTGACGTTATGGATATAATCAAAGGCATAAAATTAGAAGCTCCAGTAGAAGTAGGCGATGTAGTTGTAAAAAATATAATGGGATATGATAGCGACCTTATCGTTACAAAACAAGTAGGTGTAAAATAAAATGTCTCAAATAAATAAAATACTAGATAATATAAAGTTGCCTCAAATTATGAAAGTAAGCCAGATATTTGACGATACTAAGCTTGAAAATGTTGAAAAATATTTAAATCAAAAGCTAATTGATAAAAATATTAAAGATAAAATAAAACCAGGAATGAAAATAGCTATAACTGGTGGAAGTAGGGGGATTAGCCATTATAAAGAGCTTATGAAAACTGTTGTAAGCTTTGTTAAAGAATGTGGTGGAGTTCCATTTATAGTACCATCTATGGGAAGCCACGGTGGCGGAACATATGAAGGTCAGGAAAATATGCTAAAAAAACTAGGCATAACTAAAGAGTCTGTTGGATGTGAAATAATATCCTCTATGGATGTTATGGAAGTTGGGAGAACATCAAAAGATTTACCTGTATATATCGATAAAAACGCAGCAAATGCAGATGGAATTATATTGTTAAACAGAGTAAAGTTACATACGTCATTTAGAGGAAAATACGAAAGTGGACTCATTAAGATGATGGCAATCGGTCTTGCAAAACGAAAAGGTGCTGATATGACACATTCGCTTAGATATGAAAATATGGCTAATAATCTGCTTGAAGTAGGGACAATTGCCCTTAATAACTTAAATATAATCTGTGGCGTCGCATCTATTGAAAATGGATATAACGAAGTTAACGATGTATTTGTGCTACATAAAGATGAAATTTTAGAAGAAGAACCTAAGATTTTGGAAAAATCAAAACACCTTATGTCTAGAATATATCTAGATGATATAGATGTACTTATCGTAAATGAAATAGGCAAAAATATAAGCGGTACTGGAGTTGATACAAATATTGTGGGAAGATTTCATACAAATGCCGCAAGTGGAGGCCCAAATACTATAAAACTTGGATTTTTAGATATAAGCGAAAAAAGTGGTGGCAATGCAAATGGAATGGGTCTTGCAGACTTTATATCTAAAAAATTTCAAAACAAAATAGATTTTCCTGCAACCTATATAAATGCAATTACATCAACTGAGCCAAATAGCGTAAAAATGCCACTTGTTTTGGCTAATGATAAATATGTATTTAAAGGATGCGTAAAGCTTTGTGGAGCTTTAAATTTAGATGATATAAAACTTGTTATTATAAACAATACAAAAGAACTAGACGAAATTTATATGAGCAAGGCTTCATTTGAAAATGTTGTAGATAAATCAAAGGTTAAAAAGGAATCAGATTTATTTGATATACCATTTGATAAAGAAGATAATTTGGATTTATTTAAAAAATAAATACAGAATACTTGTATTTAAGTAAAGTTTTAAGTATTAATGTGTATAAAATACCTATTGTATAAAAAGATACGATAGGTATTTTTTAGGCGAAAAATGTGCATGCCATTTATGTTAAATAAAATTAAAAAAACTAGCGATTAATGTTAAAATAACGTAAAAATAATATACATCATGTTAATGAATAGTAAAAATTCCTTTTTAATAACTAATTTTCAGAAAATTTATAATATAATAAAAGTAAATAAGAAAGGAGTGATACTATGACAGGTATAGCTTGGATATTTATGGGAGTTGCATGGACTATAATTATAGGAGCTGCAGTTTTGGCGATGAAAAAAATCGTAAAAAACAGTTAAAAATAACTAGTAGGAGAAAAACAATTAATCTATGAACTATTATGACATATATAAAAATTATCTATATATAGATAAAAAACAATTTTTAAATTTCAATAAGTATAGTTTAAAGTATAAAAAAGCTCTTTAAGGAAAATATATTTCTTTAAAGAGCTTTTTTCTTGAAAATTTATAATTTAGAAATCAAGACGACTGCAAAAAAGATTATAAAATATGTTATAATGGATATTTAGAAAAAGTTATTAACAAAACTTATTAAGAGAAAAAATAAATTTAATTAGTATATATTGTATTAAAAAGATAACAATAAAATATTACGACTTAAAATAAAAAAGAAAGGAGTAGCCAATATATTTTGGCAATATAAACAAAATGGAAATCGACAGAAGTAAATTAACTCCTATGATGAAACAGTATTTCGATACGAAAGAAAAATATCCTGATTGTATATTGTTTTTTAGATTAGGAGATTTTTATGAAATGTTCTTTGAAGATGCAATAGTAGCATCAAAAGTATTAGAAATAGCGCTAACAGGAAAAGCTTGTGGGCTTGAAGAAAGGGCTCCTATGTGTGGAGTTCCATTTCATGCTGCAAACGCATATATATCAAAATTAGTAGAAAACGGATATAAAGTAGCAATAGGCGAACAGATGGAAGATCCAGCTCTTGCAAAAGGAATCGTGAAAAGAGAAGTAATAAGAGTTGTAACTCCAGGTACTGTTCTTGAAGGAAATTTACTTGAAAACAAGAAAAACAACTACCTTATGTCTTTATATAAAGAAAATGATAATATAGGTCTTTCTTATGTAGATATAAGTACAGGTGAGACTAATGCGACTGTCTTAAAAAGAGACAAGTTAATCGAGGAAATCGCAAAAGTTTCTCCATCTGAAATAATAATAAATGATTTAGATTATATAAAAAATCTAGAGGCCATTGCTTCTTTATCAAATATATATTTAAATACAAATTTTGATGAAGCTTATCTAGATGAAAATATATTAAAACAATACTTTAGCGATGAGTATCTAAGCAAAGTTAAATTTGATGAGAATGGACTTATAAATAGAAGTTTATGTGTTTTATTAAACTATATATACAATACTCAAAAACAAGTAACTTCTAATATAAATAATATAAACGTATACAACTCATCAAATTATATGGTGCTTGATATGTTTACTCGTTCAAACTTAGAGCTTACAGAAACTATAAGAACTAAGAAAAAGAAAGGCTCACTACTTCACGTACTAGATAAAACTTCGACTGCTATGGGTGGAAGAATGCTTAGAAAATATGTTGAAGAGCCATTAGTAGATAAAAATAAAATACAAAATAGATTAGACGTAATTGAGGAGATAAAAGACGATTACTCACTTAGAATCGATTTAATCGAAATCTTAAAAAATGTATATGATATAGAGCGTATATGCGGTAAAATCGCGTTTGAAAAAGTTACACCAAAAGAGCTTATAAACTTAAAAAACTCTATTGAAAAATTGCCAGAATTAAAAAGAAGAATAGAAGACTCTGATGCTGAAATACTAAAAAACTACGCAGGTAAAATGGAAACACTTGATGATATTTACGACTTAATAGATAGAGCAATACTTCCAGAGCCTAGCATAACTATAAAAGATGGAAATATAATTCAGTCAAGCTATAATGAAGAATTAAGAGAGCTTAGAGAAGTTTCAACAAACGGCGCGTTTATGATTAAAGAAATCGAAAACCGTGAGAAAGAAAAAACAGGAGTTAAATCTTTAAAAATAGGATTTAACAAAGTGTTTGGATATTATATAGAAATAACAAAGGCTAACTTAGCAACCGCTAATATAGACGATAGTTATATAAGAAAGCAAACCCTAAGTAATGCTGAAAGATATATAACTGAAGAGTTAAAAATAATAGAAGATAAAATACTTCATGCAAAAGAAAAAATAGGTGTGCTTGAATACGAATTATTTGTACAAGTTAGAAAATACATCTATGACAATATAGATAGAATACAAAATGTAGCTAAAATAATAGCAAATATAGATGTATTTACCTCATTTGCAACAGTGGCTGACTTAAATAATTATGTAAAACCTAATATAAACGACAACAATAAACTTGACATTAAAAACGGACGTCACCCAGTTGTTGAAAATATAGTTGGTGAAGAAAACTTTGTGCCAAACGACACTTATTTAAGTGACGATGAAAATATTATAAATATAATCACAGGGCCTAATATGGCAGGTAAATCGACTTATATGAGACAAAGTGCGATAATAGTTTTAATGGCTCATATGGGAAGTTTTGTCCCAGCGGATTTTGCAGATATTCCAATATGCGATAGAATATTTACAAGAGTTGGGGCGAGTGATGACTTATCTTCTGGCCAATCTACATTTATGGTAGAGATGAACGAAGTTTCACAAATACTTAAAAATGCTACTTCAAAGAGTTTCGTAATATTAGACGAAATCGGTAGGGGTACATCGACTTACGACGGTATAAGTTTAGCTTGGGCTATAGTTGAATATATACAAAGCAATATAAAATGTAAGACTTTATTTGCAACTCACTATCACGAGCTTACAGATTTAGAAAACGAGTTTAGAGAAGTTAAAAACTACTCGATTTCAGTAAAAGACGACGGAGAAAATATAATATTCCTTAGAAAAATAGTTGAACAACCAGCGGATAAAAGTTACGGTATATACGTTGCAAAACTTGCCAAACTACCAGATCAAGTAATAGAACGTTCATCAGAAATTCTAAGCGACTTAGAGAAAAACCATATATTTAATGGTGAAGTCTTAACTGGTAATTTTGATAAAGATAAAATAGCAAAAACTAATTCCGAAGTTGCTATAACTTCTACAGAATATATTTCTAAAGAAGTTGTAAAAGAAAGTCATAATGAAGCTTTATACAATGCACCACAAGATTTATTTAGTTTTGAAAATGAACTAAATAAAATTGAAAACTCTAATTTAAAAAATGAATACGACTCTTTAAAATTAGAGCATGAGACTTTATTAAAAGAACATAAAAAAATGAAAAAAGATTATAATAAATTAAATGCAAATTATACTAAATTAAAAGAAGAAGATTCGCAAATATCATTTGGAAATATAACTCCAAATAGCGAAGTATTAGATGAGCTTTTAAATTTAGATATATTAAATATGAATTTAATCGACTGTGTAAACACATTATATAATCTACAAAAAAAAGCAAAAGAAAATAAGTAATCGGTTATTTGAACTTAAACCAAAATAACCTCTTGGAGGGATTAGATGGGTAAGTATATAAATATTTTAGATGATTTAACAATAAATAAAATAGCTGCAGGAGAGGTCGTTGAAAGACCTTCTTCTGTAGTAAAAGAACTTTTAGAAAATGCAATAGATTCAGGAGCGACTCAAGTTGTAGTCGATATAACAGATGGCGGGAAAAAATGTATTAAAATAAGCGATAACGGAGGAGGAATACTATCTAGTGAAGTCGAAAAATGCTTTTTAAGACATGCTACAAGTAAGATAAAAAGTATAGACGATTTGTTTGACTTATACTCACTTGGTTTTAGAGGAGAGGCATTAGCTTCAATATCTGCCGTTTCAAATATAGAAATGGTCACAAAAACGAAAGAAGAGATGATAGGGACAAAGATAGTTTTAAGCGGTTCAAAGATAATAAAAAAAGAGCCTGTTGGAACAAAAGATGGTACAACAATAACTGTAAAAGACTTGTTTTTCAACACTCCAGTTAGAGCTAAATTTTTAAAATCAACTCACGCCGAAACTATTAATATAAGTGATTTGATAAATAAACTTGCAATAGGGAATCCAAATGTAAGGTTAAAATATATAAATAATTCAAAGCTTATGTTAAATACGCCTGGAGACAACAAACTTATAAGTGTAATAAGAAGTATTTATGGAAAAGAAATCACAGACAATTTAATTGAAGTAGATTACGAAGATGAAAAAATAAAAATCTCTGGATATATTGGAAATAACAATATATATAGATCTAATAAAAATCTTCAACATATCTATATAAACAAGCGTTTTGTAAAAAGTAAGGTAATATTAGACGCTATAAATGAAAGTTATAAAAGTATAATTCCAATAAATAAATTTGGCGTTTGCTTTTTAAATATAAAAATAAATCCGAGCGAAATCGACGTAAATATACACCCTACAAAGCTTGAAGTGAAATTCCAAGACGAAAAAGAAGTGTATATAAAAATAAGAGATGTAATAAAAAATAAGCTTTTAAATATAAGCCTTATAGGAAAATATAAATCTTATGATAGTAGTGAAAATTACGTCCAAAATAAATTAAATCAAATTGAAGTAAATAAAACAGAAGTCCAAAATATTAATATAGCGAAGAATATAGAATATAAAGTAAAAGAAAATAATGAATATGAGAACAAAGACCAAGAAGCCATTAAAATAAATGAAAGAGAGGATTTATCAACATTTAAATCTTTTAAAGAGGCTTTAGAAGAAAAAAATCATATAGATAAATCAAAAGAAGATTTACATGATAATATAAGTTATAGTGAGTCTTTAAATAACAATAACTACGATAGAATTCATGAGGAAGAACAATCTGATTACTATAGCAATATGGGTTATATAGAAAATAATATTAAAGAAAGTAAATATAACGATATCGATAAGAAATTAGAAGAAATATCGACACAAGCATCATTTTTAGAAGAACAAGATGATATACTAGATAAAATAGTTGATAATTCACAAAACACTCATTTTAGAGCTAGTGATTTTAAGGTAATTGGAACGATTTTAAATACTTATATAGTGCTTGAAAAAGGAACTTCTATGTATTTATTAGACCAACATGCTGCTCACGAAAAAGTTCTTTATGAGGAGTATATGACTAAGTTTAAAAATCAAAATATCGATATGCAGATGTTACTTGACCCAATTGTAATTGAACTTTCTAGTGTAGATATGTTAGATGTTGAAAAAAATCTTAATTTATTTATGAAGTTCGGTTTTGAAATCGAGATATTTGGAGATAATCATATTATGGTCAGAGGTGTGCCGAATATTTTTGGAGTTGCACAATCTGAAAAGTTTATATTCCAAATAATAGACAATATAGGGGATTTAGAAAGCAGCTACGATTTAAAAATGGATAAAATAGCATCTATGTCCTGTAGAGCAGCTATTAAGGCAAACGACAAAATTCATTTTGATGAGATAAATTCACTGCTTTCAAAAATGGAAAAGTGTGAAAATCCATACACTTGCCCACATGGCAGACCTTCGATGGTCGAAATATCAAAAAAAGAAATAGAAAAAATGTTTAAGAGAATTATGTAAATATATAAATTAGAATTGAGGAAGATATATAATGAAGAAAATACCGCTTATAATACTTACAGGTCCAACAGCAGTTGGAAAAACTGATTTATCGATTAAGCTTTCTAAATCATTAAATGCAGAGATAATATCTGCAGATTCGATGCAAATATATAAATATATGGATATAGGTAGTGCAAAAGTCACAAAAGAAGAGATGGACGGGGTAGTTCATTATATGATAGATGAAGTAACACCTGATGTTCCCTTTTCAGTAAGTGAGTTTCAAATGCGAAGCGAAAAATATATAGAAGAAATAAATAAAAAAGGAAAAAACGTACTTATAACAGGTGGAACAGGGCTATATCTAAACTCTCTTATATACAATATGGACTTTGCAAAATCAAATGCAAATAACGAAATAAGAGAAAAATTAGAACAAGAACTGAAAGAAAACGGCATAGATTATATGCATGAAAAACTAAGAGGTTTAGATGAAGAGGCAGCAAACAGAATACACAAAAACAACACAAAGAGGGTTATAAGAGCTATAGAAGTTTGTATGAGTGGACAAAAAATGAACGATTTTTCAAAAGATCTTAGGTACAACGAAAAATACAAACCTATAATAATAGTTTTAAATAGAGATAGGGAAGTTTTATATCAAAGAATAAATAAAAGAGTGGATATAATGCTAGAAAATGGACTATTAGACGAAGTTAAAGAACTACTTAAAATGGGTTATACAAAAGATATGATTTCTATGCAGGGGATAGGATATAAAGAAATGATAAAATATCTAGATGGTGAGTATACTTATGACGAAGCTATAGAAATTATAAAAAGAGATTCAAGAAGATATGCAAAGCGCCAGTTAACTTGGTTTAAAAGATATCAAGATGCTAAGTGGTTCGATTTAGATAAATACCAAGATATAGAAATTTTAAAAGAAGATATCATTAATCATATTGAAAAATTGCTAGAAATTGTATAAAATAATAGTATAGAGTACTATATAAATTATTGAATACAAGAAATTACTATGTGATTTTTGTAACAATAACACTTAAATGTACAAAGAAAATCTATGAGGATTTTTGAGATAAAGATTTCTTTATAGATTTTCTAAAATTAATAAAAATATAAATAAACTTATCAGGGAGGGCATTAAAATGAAAAATACAGTTTTAAATTTACAAGATTTATTTTTAAATAATGCTAGAAAAGAAAGAATACCAGTTACAATATTCTTAATGAATGGGGTACAAGTAAAAGGAAATGTAAGAGGATTTGATAGTTATATAATCTTACTTGAAGGTGAAAACAGACAACAAAACATGATATATAAACATGCTGTTTCAACAATAGTACCAAGTAAATACATAAACTTACAAAATCAACAAAATAATAGATAGTACTATATAAATTAAAATTATTTTAAATTTAGAATTTTTCTAGAAGAAAAGGTACTTATGTAAATTAATAATTATTTATTAGTTTATATAAGTACCTTTTTTCTGTCTTGAACAAAGAAAAAGTGTATGTTAAAATTTAAAATGTTGGATAATTATAGATAAAATAAAAATATAAAATTAGATAAATTTTATACAATAACTTAAAAAAATATAGTTTATATATAAATAAAAATAAAGTAGGAGAAAGATATGTTAAAAGAAACTAGCGAATTATTAAAACAGTTTTATGATTTAGATGATGAAGTATTTGAATTATCACAAGAAGTAATGGAAGATATAAAAGAAAAATTTGATGAAATAAAAGAAATAAGAGAATTTAACCAATATAAAGTGTTAAAAGCAATGCAAGAAGCTAATTTATCAGACAACCACTTCAACTGGACAACAGGATACGGATACAATGATATCGGTAGAGAAAAAGTTGAAGAAATATATGCAAATGTATTTGGGGCTGAAGATGCACTTGTTAGACCTATAATAGTTAATGGAACACATGCACTTAGCTTATGTGTACAAGGGCTTGTTAGACCAGGAGATGAGATTTTATCAATAACATCAACTCCATATGATACTTTACAAGGAGTTATCGGTATAAGAGAAGAAAAAGGTTCATTAAAAGAATACGGAGTTACTTACGATGAAGTTGATTTCTTAGAAAATGGAGATATAGACTTAGAAGGTGTTAAGAAAAAAATAAACGAGAGAACTAAATTAGTAATGATTCAAAGGTCAAAAGGTTACTCTTGGAGAAAATCACTTAGTATAGCTGATATAAAAGAAGCTATAGATGTTGTTAAATCTGTAAATAAAGACATAATAGTTATGGTAGATAACTGCTACGGTGAATTCTTAGACACTAAAGAACCAACAGAAGTAGGAGCAGATGTAATGGCTGGTTCACTTATCAAAAACCCAGGAGGTGGGCTTGCTTTAACTGGTGGATATATAGCTGGTAGAGCTGACTTAATAGAAATGATATCTTATAGATTAACATCACCAGGAATAGGTAAAGAATGTGGACTTACTTTCGGAACTACAAGAACTGTACTTCAAGGATTCTTTATGGCACCATATGTTACATCACAAGCTGTAATGGGAGCTATATTCTGTGCTAGAGCTTTTGAAAAATTAGGATACGATGTTCTTCCAAAATACGACGATTTAAGAAGTGATATAATACAAGTTGTAAAACTTAACAATGCTGAAGAAGTTATAAGCTTCTGCCAAGGTGTACAAGCAGCAGCTCCAGTTGATGCATTTGTAAAACCAGTTCCATGGGCAATGCCAGGATATGAAGACGAAGTAATAATGGCAGCAGGTGCATTCGTTCAAGGTTCATCAATCGAACTTAGTGCTGATGCCCCAATAAGAGAACCATACAACGTATACTTCCAAGGTGGACTTACATTTGATCATTCAAAAATGGGAACTTTAAAAGCTATACAAGCTATTAAAAAGATGAAAGAAGAAAATAAATAGATATAGAATTTGTAACAAAAATATGAGTATTTTAATAATATGTTATTAAAATAGTTGCACACTTCATGTCTTGACTCTTTAAAATGGGTGATATAAATTACTTTATAACACCCATTTTATATGTAAAAAGGAGTGGGGAGTGTAAATTGATTTGTGCTTTAGAGTAATTTCGCTCCTCTATAGCAATTTATTAATAATATTTCTAAATATAAAATAAAGTTTCTATAAACTATTTTCCATTTCATATAAAACCCTATCTCGATTTAAAGCATTTATATATCTAATTTTAGTATTTTTATCCTTATTTTCCACAGCCTTATAGTACATAGAGTGTGTATTTGAAACTGTGTTTACAAATAAATAATCTTTGTTTTTAAGAAGAGCTGTATCGAAATGTTCGACACCACAGGCTATAAATACCCAATTAGGAAGAACTTCTTTCATGGAGTTTATCCAAGAGTCATTTCCACCTATACAAATTGCATTTAAGTTATTTAATTTATTTATATCGACATCATTATTAGTAGGCGTAGTATCTTCACAATTAGATAAATTAAACATTAAATTTCTAAGTTCAGCTAATTCATCTTTTATGCTTGGTTCTAAGGTGATTTCTTCTTCCAATTGCTTATTTTTATTTTCAAGGAGTCTGATTTTTTCTTTTAACTCTTCATTTTTTTTTTCTAAATCGCTTTTAGTTTTATTAAATTTTGCCTCTAAATCGTGCTTTTCCTGAAGTATTTTATTGACCAAAGCATCTTGTTCTAATAGTTTGTCTTTGTCGGCAATATCTCTAAAATAAATCTTTTTGGCATCTTTGTATGTTTCCAAAAGCCTTCTTAATTTAGTCGCAACTATTATATATGAATATAAAACATCGTAATTTAAAGGATCTACTTGACCATTGCAATTAATCCAAATATTTATCAATTCACAAATTTCATGTGAAGTGCTATTTGGTTTATTATTAAGTAATGGAATAATATTTAATCCTTCAAGTTCATACACAAAATCTAGAGCATATGCTATTCTTTGATAATCGTTTAACTTTTCAAAATCTAATGAACCATCTTCTTTTTGCATATATAATTCATTTAATCCCTTAGTTATATTAGGGTATTTATCACATAAATCAGTTTCAATTTGTTTTAACTTTTTCTTTCTATCTTTATCTATATAAGTATATTTTAAGATGCTTTGAACAAGTGGATTTGTTCTAAGTTTGACCATTTCTTGAAACGCTATAAAGAAAAAGTCATCTTCATCTAATTTTTTATTTTCACTTTGGGCTAAAATTATAGTAGCTGCATAATTTCCAAGCAACTCCTCTAGAGAGACTGTATTTGGTTTTATAGATAATTCGCTTAGTCTAACTATATTGTTGCTGTTTTTTACTAATAAATTAGCTTTTTTATAAGTCATTCTAAGTATATAATAAAACTCTTTTTTTTCACCACTAGTTATAATACCGAGAGTTTTTTTATAATACAATTCCTCTTCTAACAATCTAGAATTGGCTAAATTGTAGTAAGCACATTCTTTTGAATAATTAGCGTACTTTTTTTTATTTGAATTATATACTTTATCTATATATTTATAGGATTGTTTTGTAGCACAAAGAGATGTACATACAAAGTAGTTGAGTTTACATTCATAACTATTTTGATTTTTAGTTTGTTTCAAAATATACCTCCATAATATTCCTAAAATTATCCTATATAAAAGATAACATATATTTAATCAAAAATGTTTTTTTATTTTGTAAAATTATTAACTTATATTATTATTATATTAAAATTATGGATAAATAAAATTTTAATTGTATAATATAGTTACTAGATAAATTATTTTGGAGGGTTTTAAAACTTTATGAATATTACTATTTTTTTAGGAGCAGGTGCATCAGCAGCAGAAAACTTACCAATACAAAATGAACTATTTTCGCAGTATTTTAAATATATATTGCCTAAAAATAAAGATACTAGGATGAATAAAGAATTGACGAAATTTTTTAAAGATTTATTTTTTATAGATGTTACAAGTGATGTCGACAGCATAAATTTTCCAACTTTTGAAGAAGTACTTGGAGTACTAGATTTGGCAGAACAAAAAAGAGAGTCTTTTAAAAATTATAAATCAGAAAGCTATAATGACAATAATACGAGTATATCTTATATAAGACAGTCACTTATTATGCTTACAGCTTATACTTTAAATAATGCAAATAGTAGGAGTAATAGCTATCATAAATTATTACTTGAAAATTTAGGTAAACAAAATATGCTACAAAACACAACATTTATAAGTGCAAATTACGATATACATATCGATAATGCAATAGCTAGTTTATATGATGCAAATAAATTTCCGGTTATGCTAAATTATGGGATTGATTTTACTAATTTCAATATGAGCAAAAATTCATGGCAAAAACCGATAGAACCTATGATAAATCTATATAAAATTCACGGTTCACTAAACTGGCTTTATTGCCCAATTTGCAATAGCATAACAATAACACCGTATGAAGGTGGTGTTATGAGGATAATTGAAAATATAAAACAAGCTAAATGCTTAAATTGTGGGGAACTTACGATACCTATAATAGTGCCACCGACTTATTTTAAAAACATGTCAAATGTATTTTTGAGTACAGTTTGGAATAAATCAGAAAGGGCGCTTAGAGAAAGTGATATTCTAGTATTTTGTGGATATTCTTTCCCAGAAGCTG